>Ga0172379_10001351_pt1 | contig 49535 bp, 50 predicted proteins | sample GrowelOW334metaG_FD_119756 | JGI IMG/M metagenome (GOLD analysis project Ga0172379, IMG submission 119756) | Groundwater microbial communities from an aquifer near a municipal landfill in Southern Ontario, Canada - Groundwater well OW334 metaG | ecosystem: Environmental > Aquatic > Deep... | reverse complement strand
TGGCTTCCGAAACAAATTGTTTCTCTTGGAACAGACGGATTTGGCAGAAGCGAAGCGCGTCCCGAACTCCGTGATTTCTTTGAAGTTGATGCGCGCTATATTGTAGTTGGAGCTTTATTTGCACTTGCAAAAGAAGGCAAAATAAAAATGACCCAAGTTGAAAAAGCGATTAAAGAATTAGAGATCAATCCGGAAAAATTAAATCCGATGATTTCGTGAGGTATAAATTGCCAACAGTACTATTCATAAACGGTTGGAGATTTTTCTTCTATTCAAATGAAGGAAATGAACCAATACACATTCACGCCAAGAAGGGTGCACAAGAGTGTAAATATTGGCTTGACGTAGAAGAGTTTAGTGCAATCGAAGCTTTTTCTTCAAACATGAATTCAAGCGATAAGAGATTGGTAAAAGAAATAATTTATACAAACTTCCGACTGATTGAAAATGAATGGAATAAATTTCAAGAAAGGAAACGATGATGAACAAATTTTATAAAGTTGAAAATCTCACTTTCAAAGATGATACGATGGTTTTGGAAATTGATAATGTTGAATACAACTTCAATCTAAAGAACGTTTCCGAATTACTTTTACATGCTTCAAAAAGTGAAAGAGAACATTTCGAGATATCTTCTTCCGGTTATGGAATCCATTGGTCTTTGTTGGATGAAGACTTATCCATCGACGGTTTGCTGGGTATTTCACACAATCCGCCAAACTCAAAAAAAGAAAAATTCTATGTTTAATTTTAATGATAATCGCATCGCAATTAATAAGAGGTTGAAATGAAGTTTACCATAAATATTTTTCAAGATGAAGATGGCGTATTTATCGCAGAATGTCCTTCAATCCCCGGCTGTGTTAGTCAGGGCAAGACGGAATTGGAAGCGGAACATAATATTCAAGATGCCATAAAAGAATGCTTGGAAGTCCGCACCGAAGTTGGCTTGCCGCTTACAATTAAAACTCTTGAAATTGAAGTAGCGGTTTAATGCCTCCCGTACCGTTATTAAAACCGAGAGAAGTTGTTAAAACTTTTGAAAAATTTGGTTGGGCAGTTAAAAGACAAAAAGGAAGTCATATCATTATGACGAAAATTGGAAGCATCGCAACGCTTTCAATTCCAAATCATTTTGAAGTTGCAAGAGGAACATTGAGAAGCTTAATTGGAAAATCCGGAATCAACATTGAAGATTTTCTTGAAGCTGTTGGGAAATAATTAAAATTTAAAATTATTAAGAGAACTTATGAAAGAATTTATCCTTCCCGAATTGGGAGAAAATATTGAATCTGCTTCTATCCTAAAAGTGCTTGTGGCTCCGGGCGATATGCTGGAAATAGAGCAAGCTGTTTTAGAAATTGAAACCGATAAAGCAACTATCGAAGTCCCTTCAACCGTGAGCGGAAGAATTAAAGATGTTTTTGTAAAGGATGGTGAAAAAGCTAAAGTCGGGCAAGTGATTCTTCGTGTTGAAGAAATTGAAAAACAAGAACAATCAACAAAGGCAGTCCAAACTGAAGCGAAAACTGTTTCAGCAAAAGATGATAAAGTGGCAGTTGAAAACCAATCTCACACTTCCACCATTGCAGAATTTAAACTCCCGGAATTAGGTGAGAATATTGAATCGGCGAATGTCTTAAAATTACTTGTTGCGGTAGGAGATGTCATCCAAAAAGAACAGGGAATTTTAGAAATTGAGACCGACAAAGCTACCATCGAAGTCCCTTCAACCATAAACGGTAAAGTTGTTGAACTCTTCGTAAAAGAAGGAACAAAAGCTAAAGTTGGACAAGTGGTTTTGCGTGTTGAAACTTCCGGTCAACAAACGGCATCAACTAAAGTTGAAAAGAAAGTTGAACCAAAAATTGAACAGACAGAACCGGTCCAAGAAAAAAAGGAAGAACCGATTGAAATTGTCCGTGGTTCCGCAACCGCAGTTATCATTGACAATCAACCTTCGATCACATTACATGCAGCTCCGGCGGCTCCTTCTGTAAGAAGATTGGCGCGGGAAATTGGTGTGGATATTAATCAAGTCCCCGGAAAAGGTCCGGGCGGTAGAATTCGCATGGCTGATGTTAAAGACTATTCTAAAAAATTACATGAAACCCGTGACTCTGGTAATGGGGCAACCGGCGTAGGAATACGAACGCAGCAACTTCCGGATTTTTCTAAATTTGGAGAAGTTGAGAGAAAAGCGATGTCAAGCATCCGTTCAAAAACAGCCGATCATTTAAGTTATGCTTGGGCAACAATTCCGCACGTTACGCAGTTTGATAAAGTAGACATTACCGATCTGGAAAAAGTTAGAAAAGGATTGTCGGTGGTTGCCGAAAAAGAAGGAACAAAGCTGACAGTAACTTCTTTCTTGTTGAAAATAATTTCTGAAGCGCTTAAAGAATTTCCGCAGTTTAATGCAAGTGTGGATATGGAAAAGAAAGAAATTATTTATAAAAAATATATGAACATCGGTGTAGCTGTTGATACGGAGAATGGGCTCATCGTTCCGGTTGTTAAAAATGTTGAGCAGAAAAATCTTTTTCAACTTACAAGAGAAATGAACGAACTTGCGGAAAAAGCGCGCAAAAGAAAAATTGGATTAGAGGATATGCAAGGCGGCTGTTTTACAATTTCAAATCTCGGTGGAATTGGTGGTACCTATTTTACACCAATTGTAAATTCACCCGAAGTCGCCATTCTCGGAGTTTCCCGCGGCGCATACGAACCGGTTTATAAAGACGGACAATTCATTCCCCGTTTGATGCTGCCGTTAGCATTATCGTATGATCATCGTTTGATAGACGGGGCTGATGCCATCCGTTTTTTGAGATGGATTGTTGAAGCGCTTGAAAATCCTTATAAATTTTTAATACAATAGTACGCTGATTTTTTAGGATCAGTTATGATCGGCGCAGATCATAAATAATCTTAATAAATCTGTGTCCCATTTTTTTATTTTATTATCGAAAGAATTATGGAAGAAAATAAAAGTGTAGTAGTTATTGGCGGTGGTCCCGGTGGATACGCTGCTGCGTTTGCCGCTGCCGATCTTGGTATGCAAATAACCTTAATCGATTTAGAGAAAAATCCCGGCGGCGTTTGCCTTTACCGGGGATGTATTCCTTCAAAAGCTTTACTACACGTTGCAAAACTTTTAACCGAAACGAAAGAAGCGAAAGCCTGGGGAATTGATTTCGGCGAACCTAAAATTGATTTAGATAAATTAAGAACATTTAAAAATAAAGTCGTAGCCAAACTTACCGGCGGTTTGGGTGTTCTCTCTAAACAAAGAAAAATTACTTATGTTCAGGGCAAAGCGAGTTTCCTCAACTCATCAACACTGAAAATCGAAAAAGTTGACGGAACAGTTGAAGAATTCAAATTTGAAAAAGCAATAATTGCAACGGGTTCTGTTATTACCACGATCCCATCGCTTAATATTCAAAGTAAAAGATTATTGAACTCTACATCGGCGCTTGATCTGCCGGTTATTCCAAAATCATTACTTGTCGTTGGCGGCGGTTACATCGGACTTGAATTAGGTTCTGTTTACAACGCACTTGGAACAAAAGTTAGTGTGGTTGAAATGATGGATGGACTTCTTCCCGGCGCCGATAGAGACTTAGTTCAATTTCTTGCAAAGCGAATTGAAAAATCTTTTGATAAGATTATGTTGAAATCAAAAGTATTGGAGATGGTTGAAGTTGAAGAGGGAATAAAAGTTAAAATAGAGTCAGCTGATGGAACCATTAACGAAATAGTTTACGATTATGTTTTAATGTCAATTGGAAGAAGACCAGAAACAAAAGGACTTGGACTTGAAAACACAAACGTAAAAGTAAACCAACGCGGATGGATTGTGGTGAATCAACAATTGCAAACTGAAGACTCAAACATTTATGCAATCGGCGATATTGCCGGCGAACCAATGCTTGCGCACAAAGCGTCGCACGAAGCGCGAGTTGCAGTTGAACATATCGCGGGACATAACGTAACATTTGAACCGAAAGCAATTCCTGCAGTCGTTTTCACCGATCCAGAAATTGCCTGGGCTGGATTAACAGAAAATCAAGCGAAAGAAAAAAATATTGCTGTTGAAGTCGCAAAGTTTCCTTGGGCTGCTTCAGGCAGAGCGGTTACACTTGATAGAAATGACGGAGTAACCAAACTAATAATCGAGCCGGAAACAGAACGCATTCTCGGCGTTGGTATTTGCGGTCCCGGCGCAGGTGAACTTATTGCCGAAGTTACACTTGCAATTGAGATGGGTGCAAATGTTAGAGATTTAGCGTTGACGATCCATCCGCATCCAACTCTTTCGGAAACGGTGATGGAAGCGGCAGAAGTATTCTTTGGACAAAGCACGCATATCTACAAACCAAAAAAATAAAAGTCGTTTCTTTTTTTGTGTTTGGCATATATAAATCTTTTACTAATTTAAATAGGTTTCTTTGATTATTTAAAAACTATTTAATGGATGGGAGGAATGTATGAAACACATTCTGTTATTAATTGTTTTAATTTTGTTTGTCGGTTGTAAAAAAGACACTACACTTGTTTCTTCTCAAGCAGAGAGCAAGGGGCAAGTATTATTGAAGATTGATAAAACTCAAAAACCGGACAACGTCATTTCTGTAATCGCTTATCTTTCTCGTAGTAATTCCGACACACTTAAAAGCGTTTTAAACTTTGTGTCTGACTCTTCCGCTGATATTTCATTTAATTCAATTGAAGTTGGGAATTGGCATTTAAGAATTGATGCTCTTAATGAAAACGCAAAAGTGATATATACTGGCGAAACAGATGTGACTGTTATTGAAGGAATTACTACACAAGTAAATTTAACATTACTTCCTGCTTCGAGTGGCTATGGAAGTCTTTATATTCTCGTTAATTGGGGAACGAATAACACTGGGTGGAAGGATTTCAATTTAAACCCAATATTATCGAAGACTGGCTCTAGTTTTGATGTTGGAGGAATAATTCAACCCAAAGTTATCTTTGATGAGAATATTTATAAAATGTGGTTTTCAAATGAAGCAAATAATGGAATTCATAGTATTGGATACGCAACATCAACAGATGGATTTCATTGGTACAGAAAAACAGATAGACCCGTTTTGTCTCCAGGCGAAACAGGAACATGGGATTCATATGGAGTTTCTCTTGGTGCAGTAATAAAAGAGAATGGCATTTATAAAATGTATTACACTGGAAACCCTTATCACGATGGCCCATATCAAATTGGTCTGGCTGTTTCTGCTGATGGAATAAACTGGTCTAAGAATCCCAAGCCGATTTTGAACACAGACACCCTTCCTAATTCTTGGGCAACTGCTTCAGAAGTAATAAAGGTCAACAATAAATATTATATGTATTATTCTACATCAATATCTTTTAAAAGAGTTGTTTGTCTTGCTTTTTCCGATGACGGAATAAATTGGGTAAAATATTCTAATAATCCTATTCTTACTGTTACAAAACAATGGGAAGGAATAGGAACTTATTATCCCTCAGTAATCCAAAGTCAAAATAAATTTGTCATGACCTATCAAAATTCAAATGAATCTGCCACGGCTTTCGGAATAGCAACTTCAACGGATGGAATTGTTTGGAACAAAGATTCCCTAAATCCAATTTTCACAAAAAACGATACCTATAATCACTGGACTAATTACATACAAAATCCATCCATGATTGAAGTAAATAATGAATACCGGTTATACTATGTTGGATACAATTGGTCGACGTATGAAGCAAGAATTGGAGTTATAAGAAAATTTTACTAAATAAAAAAGGGCTGTTCACTTCAAACGGCCTTTTTTATAATAATATTAGAAGTTCATTTAAATCCCTACGTTTAAAGATAAAGAGAACTTATAAATATTGTCATATTCCCCTTACAAATTATAAAGTTCAAATTAAACTTCATTTTAGAATACCCCTTTCTCAATCACTTAAACTTTTCTATTTTCGTAAAGAAAAAAAACGAAAGTCCTTTATGAAAAAATTATGTTTCCTTTTGCCGCTTCTCTTAATACAAACTTACTTTCCGCAGCAGGTAAATCTCATTCAACAAGAACGGTTGATGAAAAGGATAGAATTTCTAGCTTCGCCGAAAATGCAAGGAAGACTTGCAGGAAGCAAGGAGTACAATAACGCCGCCAAATATGGCGCTAATGAATTTAATAAAGCCAAACTTAAACCCTTCGGCGATGAAAAATATTTTCAGTATTTGAATATTGAGTACAACCAGGTTTTACCCGATGAAGCATTTTCCGTTATTCGCGTTGACGGTTCAAAAAAAATATGTAAAATTGGAAAAGATTACATTTACCGCGGATTTACAGGTTCGGGAAACTTTACTGCTCCGGTTGTATTTTGCGGTTACGGAATTTCTGACTCTCTTTATGATGATTATAAATCAGTTGATGTAAAGGGAAAAGTTGCGATGGTTTTTAAATATCAGCCGAAATGGAATATTGAAAAACATCCGTGGCAAAATGGGAACCCGAGAGAGAAGGCAAGCATCGCGTTTCAACATGGGGCAAAAGGCATTCTCTTTGTCTCGTTTCCGAATGATGAGAAGCCACAGCTGCCCATCGGAAGCGTCATTAGCGGCTCCGGTGAACAGAACGTTAACTTCCCCGAATTGCATATCGATATTCCAATAGCAGATGAAATTTTAAAAGGAAGCTCTTTCACATTAAAAGATTTGCAGACAAAAATTGATCTAACAAAACACCCCTTCTCCGTTTTAACTAAAAATAAAGTGAGCATAAAAGTAAACACCGATTACAAAAAAGCGATGAAAACAATGAATGTTCTCGGAGTACTGAATGGGAAAGATGAAAAATTGAAGAATGAATATATCATTATCGGCGCGCATTTAGATCACGTTGGAGGACAAGGTGGAAAAATTTATTTTCCCGGCGCGAATGATAATGCATCCGGTTCAGCCGCAGTAATGGAAATTGCTCAAGCGTTTGCCGATGGAAAAATTAATAATAAACGTTCTATCATTTTTGTTTTATTCACTTGCGAAGAACAAGGTTTGTACGGAGCAAAATATCTGGCAAATCATTTGCCCGTAAAGCAAGAGCAAGTTGTTGCAATGATAAATCTGGATTGCGTCGGGTATGGCGACAGTATTCAAGTTGGCAATGGAAAAAGCGCTCCGCAACTTTGGCAGATTGCAAAACAGATTGACACGAATAATGATAAGACGATGATTGAGACAACCTGGAACGGCGGCGGAGCAGATGCGGCTCCATTCCACGAGAAAGGAATTCCCTCAATTTATTTTGTAACAAAAAATAGTTACGAGCATCTTCATCAATTAACAGACAAACCGGAAACGTTGAACAAAACTCTCTATCAACAAATAACAAATCTTGCATTTCTTACGGTTAAAGAAATTGCCGGCGGGAAATATCAAAGCGAAACGATTTTGAAATAGCTCTAATAATTTAGACCTCGAGGGATATACATAATATTCGGATATATCCTTCGAGATCATTCTAAAAATCACTTCATCAAAACAAATTTCTTTGTTTGGACAAAATTGCCCGCCCTAAGTTGATAAAAGTAAACACCGCTTGGAAGTATGCTAGTTGTTAGTTGATGGTTGCTAGTTGCATCAAACGTAACAGAATAAGTCCCCTCGTGTTGTTCTTCATCTACTAATGTGGCTATTTCTTTCCCGAGAATATCAAATATCTTCAAACTGACTTTGCTTGCAACCGGTATTTGATAGCTGATAGTAGAAGTCGGATTAAACGGGTTGGGGTAATTTTGAGAAAGTTGAAATCCAGACAAAGCAAATTTATCCTTAGCTGAAAGAATAAAATCGCTACTAGCTGTAAATCTAAAAACATCGTTGGAGGTAATCGGTTTGGTTGTCACTATTTTCAATGTATCACCCTGCGCAGGTTTCAAGTTAGATGCAAAATTAAAATTGACCTGATAACTTGTCGTAGCACCAGTCGCATCTTGAGGCCGCAAAATAATTGATTTGGTAAAGTCCCATTTTCCATTGTTTCTAGTTGACAGTTGAGTTTCGTAAATCAAGCAATTAGCTTTTTGAGAAGATGGATAATTGATAATAGTAAATGGACAAATAACATTAGTCCCCGTCGTAGTTTTTACAGTATCCCCCGGAAATTGATATTGGCCGTTTGAAAGTGTATCTAAACTATTAAAAACAATAGTCCAATCTTCAGCAGCTTTTATTTTAGGATTACCAACCAAAGCTAAGTTAACGGTAAACGTCGAATTTAATTCCGTCCGGTTAAATTTTGAATTAAGGTAATCAAGTTCTGGTTGTTTATCTAATACAATTAATTTTAATCCTTCAAAATATGGAGTTGTAAGCAATGGGTCTAAAGGGATTCCGGTTAAAACAAAATTATCCTTTGTAAGATTTTTTATATTTAACTTTTTCTCCGCCCCAGCAATAGCAAATGTAAGTTCATAAGAATCACCAATAACCTTTAAAGGTTCAACCACTTGTAACTCGAAATCGGGTGTTCCGTTCCCGCTAATATGTTGAAAAATACTTTGTGGGTATTTCCCGACCGATTGATTGATGGCAAATTTTGGAGTCAGAATTGCTGTCTCACTATTTCCATCGGAAGCAATAAGTTTCAAATAGTAAGAATCTGAATTCGGAAGACTAGTGAAATCCCAGTCATATATATAGTTCCCCGATGTCTTTTGTTGTGCATTAATCAGTGGGATAAATGGACCGTCACTATTATTTGAATAAGCAAGTGTCGTGATTAAAGGGTCGTTATCAGCATCTTCGAGGGTCATATTTATTCTGAATGGAGAAGATTTTATTATCAGGGTGTCAAAAGAATTAATGAATTCTATTTCCGGTTTGCCATTCCCCGGGTTGTTAATCGTAAATTTGTTATCACAAACATCATAATAATATTGAGTAGGGTTATTTGGATTAAACGCGATAACCCGTAAGAGATAATTAGTTCCGTCATTAAGATTACTTGTATTCCAGATATACGGTGTATTGACCAATTGTTCAAATACTGCAGGCAACCATGTTTTGCCGCGGTCGAAAGAAAAATCTACAAATACTTTTGCATCCGGGTCTGTTCCCGTATAATTCCATGTAATTGGAACATTCCCCTCAACAATACCTCCGTTGGGTGACGTTAAATTAATTTTATAATTAGTATTTCCTCCTTCAGTTCCAATTTTATTGTTCAAGGAATTCCAATTATGATGATAAAAAATATTAGTCACGTCGTTTTTCATATCATCAAAATCATCAGATAGAGCGATAGCGAGCTTTACAATTTTACTTTCACCCGAGTGAAGTGTAAAGGGACCTGTACCGAAATGAAGAATATTATCGCCTTCATTAGTTAATAAAAAATTTGTCGAATCAATTCCGCTTGTGAACCATTGCCACATGAGGGGGCGATTTTTAGGAACATTGGGTAAAGAATTTGTGTACGTTGCAGGATGAAACGAAGTTAATCCAAGATCATCCGGTGTCTCAAGAAGTTTGAAAGATAAGTATCCCGTCTGTTTCCCTCCCATTCCAATCATATCATTATCCCATGCATAAATAGTATTTCTTAAAGCCGGTGGATTAGAAGAGTTGTTTTTTATAAAGTTAATTCGATCGTCGCTATAATCTGTAACTCCGCCAACATGCGGATCTCCCATAAAACCAAAATAAACATCGTGTAATTCTTTAGGACTCTCATTGGTTATCTTATATTTAATTATCAATGCATCTTGCATCCCGTTAGTAAACTGATAAACTCTTACTTCGGCCTTAACACCAAGTCCACGTTTAGTCGTATCATCAGGGAAAGGGTAATAAGGGAATTCGGCATTAGAAAAATCATCCATTACATAATAGACTTCATCTTGTCCGATGATTTGTCCGTCACCATATTCACCCGGCCATTGATTCCAATTTGCAGGCCAGGAGGAAGGATTTTTTGCGGTAGCGATATTATTTTGAGAAGGATTCGAAAATCCTTGTCGGGGGAGCCATCCCCATTTAATTTTCCCATCCGGTGAATACCCACCTTGCGAGGATAAAATATGAGAATCACTAATAATACTCACAGAATCTCCATTTTTATCCACAACTCTTGCAGCAATCATTGGCCCGAATTCAAACATATAACCTAACCCCTTCCATACTAAATCCGCTGTATTAGGAAGATAATTTGGCTTGCCGATTGAGCCGTAATTAAAACACACCGTTGTTATTGCGTTGGAATCAAGAATAGACTCCTTTATTTCGGTAGCGCTACCTTTATTAAGTTGAGAGAAATTGTTAACGGAAAGAAACAAAACACTGACGAAAATTTTTACCGAAAGATTTCTTAAAGAATTCACAGATTGCCTCCCTTTAAAATATTAAGGTGTAAAAATGTTTTTGCTATTCAAAATTAAATTTTTATTCCGTTATAACCAACTTCTTTGTCTCAACAAAGGTTTGTGTTATAAGCTGGGATAGATAAACACCGCTTGAAAACTCCTAATTCCTAATTCTCAATTCTTAATTATTTTCCTCCCCATTTCAAAATATCAACTCTCACTTCGGCAGTACCATCGTTGATCATTTCGATTTCTTGCGCAGCTTTAAGGGAAAGATCGATCTCCCGGTTATTAGTGTCGGGCTTTCTATCATTTATTCTAACAATAACAGATTTTTGATTTTTTAAGTTTGTAACGCGGCAAATAGTATTAAACGGATATGAAATATGCGCAGCAGTTAGATCGTTCATGTTAAAGACTTCGCCGTTAGCGGTTTTCCTTCCGTTAAATTCATCAGCGTAGTAAGAAGCAACTCCGGTGAAAGTTTCAAGCGCATTTGGTTCAACAATATTATTTAATCTTTTATATCGAAATGAAATTTCTTCTTTGGTATTATTTTCTTTTGCGTAGCGGAGAGTTGCTGTACACGAAATGAAAACGAAAGGTATTGAAAGAAAAAATAACTTTTTCATTTGCTTGAAGAGTAACGAATGATCTCCACTTTTTCGATAGTGATCAATCCACCACATTTAGATGATTCAAAAAGCTCATCCAATTTTTCTTTAAAGGATTCACTCTTCTCTTGTGTATCAACTATTTCAATAACAATGGGAAGGTCTTCGGACAATCGTAGAATTTTAGCTGTATGAATTCGGCTGTCTTTACCAAAGCCCATTATTCCTTTGGTAACTGTGGCTCCTGCTAACCCAAAAGCTTTTGCTTCAAGAACAATTTTTTCATAAAGTGGAATTACACCGGCTTTATCACTTTCGCCGATAAAAATTCTAATAAGTTTTGCTTCACCTTCAAGATGCATGTTGAGCTCCTTATCTACTTAAAATGTATGCTAAATAGACACCGAGTATTGAGAGAAAAACACTTGCAATAATGTAAACAGACGCCAAAAGGAATTCCGAATCGAGAAAAAGTTTTATTGCCTCGAAGCTGAACGTTGAAAAAGTTGTAAAGCCGCCGCAAAACCCAATCGTTAAGAAAAGTTTTACCGGTTGGCTTAGCAGCTCCCGTTCATCAAAATAAAAGATGATTATTCCGAGTAGAAAACTTCCAATGATATTGATAAATAACGTCCCGAACGGAAAGAACGAAGGGAAGAATTTATGAACGAAATTCCCGAACCAGTACCTTGAAACACCGCCAAGTGCAGCCCCCAACGCAACAAAAAGATAATTCATCGGTTAACTAAATTGGCCGGACATATTCGATTCTTACGGCGCGATCGGCAGAACCGGCGCTCCACTTTTTATTGTTGAGCAAGTCGCGAAGATCAAATCCCAGTGTTAGCCCTTCGCCAACCGACCAACGAACGCCAAGATTTAGATAGCCGTTTCCTTTTCCGTACAATCTTGCCGCGTTATCGTTAAAAGCGAAATCATATTCCAGAACTGCAGAAACACTTTTCCCGATTGTTTTTTCTGCTCCAACCATAAGGTTTAAAAAATTATCTCCGTCTTTACCTTCGAGCGAATAATTGACTTCGCTGCTAAAACTTAAGTAACCGAGAAATTGAAAATTCTTTGATCCGCTAACAAAAAATCCGGGTGATTTTATTCCGAAACGATTTGTTGCTTCATAAAATTCCCCTTTCCCTTGCGAATCAAATCCAAAGGTTAGTGAAGGATAGGTGAGTGATTCACCCAAAATTCTGAAGCGAAGATTGACGCCGGGATATCTGTACCACTTTGGTGAACCGGAACCAATAATGTTTGCACCGCCGTAAGAAATACCAAAAGAGATATCCTGAAAAACGCCTACTTCCATTCTTCCTATGACAATTCCGTCCGGCAAAATATCAGTTGAAATACCGACACTTCCTTTCTCCAGAATTCCGGAAGAAGGCATGTCCACTAAATAACGATATTCCTGTTTTGCATCTTCACCTGCGGTTCCCTGACCAAATGCAACGATTGAACAAAATAGTAAGCTTAGCGATAAAGTAAAAAGACGTTTCATTATTTTCTCTGCAATTATTTTGAATTTCACTTTCAAATATAGGTAAAAAGTTTTTTCATTCACTCAAAGATGTAGAGCGAGGTTCGGAATAATTTTTATTTCAAATTCAGTGGGCAGAAGTGAGTATTTAGATTTCACCCGAATAGTAACCGTCCCGGGTTCATTCTTCGCACGAATGATCAAAATCCCTTTATCATAATTATTTTCAACGATTTCAATAAGGTCTTTCCCTTCGGTAATGGAAAATTTCGCATAACTATTTCGGAAAGGAGTTCTGAAACCAAAACTGTTTATTGGAACCGCTTCAATCATAATCTTTGTATCAGATTGAAGATAGAGAACTCTAGAGGATATTTTATACTCTACTTCATAGATTGAAAAAATATACTGATGAACTAGCACACCAATTAGGGTTACGATTACCCCCGCCGCAAAATATATCTCAACTTTTGACATTACTTTATATCTTTAATTTTTTCTTTAGCTTTATAACTTCGTTCTTTGCCGCGTGAATTATTGCCGAAATGATCGCATCCGGGACCCCGTCAGGATGCGCGGACTGAAACCGCAAATCACATTGATCGTTAACATAATCAATGACAATAAATTTTTGTTGAGCTGTGAGCACGATTTCTGTTGAAAAAAAATCGAGTTCGACAGTTTTATTAATTGTGCGGGTGATCTGAAAAAGTTTTCTCAAGTTGAACTTGGTAATTTCCTCATGAGTCAAAATCTCATACCTATGGGTCAGATCATCCCACCAGGTGGGAATGATTTTTCCGAACGCATAAAACACTCTAAACCATGCCCGCCTTCCCTCAAGCAGCACCGGGTAAATTTTTTCCTGTAAAAGATATTTATCCTTATGGTTAAATTTTCTTTCATACAGAACATCACTAAGCGTTTCTGCACCGGTAACCACCCCAATACCTCCACCGGTTATATTACATGGCTTGATAATAAAGGGGCGACCTAAAATTGCCAAATTGTTTAGCGAAATATACAGTTCTTCAGTCTCTGATACCGGGGGTATGATAATAGAATAAGGAACATTTATCCCGGCAGTAATTAACTCAAGATGCATTGTTGCTTTATCTATCGCGTGCAAAACTTTTTTGTATGGGTTGAAGAGCAATGTTTTGCGTCTCACTAGCAGATGTCCAAGGGTTTCAAACGAATCTTCAACATCCCAGGCTCTATCAAAATAAAAATTGAAATGAAGTTCTCTTTCTTTAATCCTTTCCCTCACCTCTTCAACATTATGATACCCTACAATAAAAGTTGTCAAGTTATCAGCATGAAAAATTTCTTCAAACTTATGGATAAATTCTTCGTCAAATTCCCAAACATAGGCTAATCCGATGTCAAATTTTTCAATCATTTTTATGTATCTTTACCATGAAAATTTTGATTCTAAAATAATTTATAACCAAGATAAAAAAAAAATCATTCTTGATGAAGAGATACGGAGAACGGTGGTATCTACAAGGAATGGTGTTACACTTTAATCTAAAAGAATACTTAATGAGAATAGTTTTTTTCACACTTTTAATTCTTGGATTTTTTGGTTGTTCTTCTTCAGTTAAAACCACAAAAGAGACTGAAGACGGACCACAACAAAAGATCCTTAAATCCGATACGAAAAGAAAAGCGCTTGATCTTTTTCTAAACGGTACTAACGCAGACGCAAAAGGCGATTTTGCCGCGGCAATCCTGGAATATCAGGAGGCGGTGCAAATAGACCCTTCTGCCGGAATTTATTATGCAATAGCCAAAGATTATTTTTTCCTCGGCAAACTTTCATTTGCTCTCCAGAATATCACTAAAGCAGTTGGCATTGAACCTGGAAACGTTGAATACTTAATGCTGCAAGAAGAAATATTTTCCTCGGCAAAACAAAATGATGAAGCGATTGCCGTCTTAGAAAAAGTAATATCGCTGGATTCGACTAACATAAACGCATACTACAAACTTGCCCGGTTATATGAACCCAACAAGCCCAAACAAGCAATTGAAGTATACCAAAAAGTTACAACACTTATCGGGAATGAGTGGACAGTCTTAACACGTGTTGCTGATCTCTATGAACGGTTGGGAGAAAATGAAAAAGCTGTTGAGACGCTTGAATCTCTTTCTGAAATTGATCCGGCAAATAAAGAACTGCAAAAAGTAATTGTCGATTTTTACCTCCGCACAAAAAACTACGCGAAAGCATTGCTACAGGTCGATGATGTACTTCGTTCTTATCCGGACGACTTGGAAGCCCATGAAACAAAAGCAAGAATTTATGTGCAGCAAGATAGTTTGGCAAAAGCTTCGGAAGAATATCAATTTATACTCGAGCAGAAAAATGTTCCTTTAGCAACGAAGATTAGTATTGGGGCAAGTTACTTTCAAAATTCGTTTAAAGACTCAACCCTATTGCCGATCGCAAAAAAACTTTTCATGACCATCGACAAAGACACAACTGATTGGCAGGTGAAATTACATCTCGGAGCAATTGCCACGGTTGAAAAAAATGATTCTCTTGCAACCTTATATTATAATCTTGTTATTGAATTAGCGCCATGGCACCCGGAGGGTTGGATTCGTCTCGGCGGACTTTACTTCGATAATAAAAAATATAATGAAACCGTTAAGGTTCTTTCAAATGCTATTAATAAATTCCCGGAAGATTTTACGATTAATCTTTTACTCGGTGTATCTTTCGCTCAACTTGATAAACAGGACAGCGCAAAGCTTTACTTAAGCAAAGCGGTTGAATTGAACGGGAATGATATCAACGCCCTTTCATCTTATGGTTACACGCTTAGTCAACTAAAAGAAAACGACAAAGCTATTTCCGTTATCAATAAAGCGATAAAACTTGATCCGGGAAATGTGGACCTACTTGGAACGCTCGGATTAATTTATGACGGACAGGAAGCCTGGGCTCAATGCGATAGCGTTTATTCGCTTGCATTAAAAAGCAGTCCGGATAACGCGCTTATCAACAACAACTACGCCTATTCCCTTTCCAAACGGGCAATAAGATTAGACGAAGCTCTTGCAATGGCAAAAATTGCCATAACTGCCGAACCGAAAAATTCTTCATATCTTGATACTTTCGGCTGGGTTTATTATCAACTTGGTGATTATGAGAATGCAAAAAAATATATTGCCGAAGCTCTGCAAGCCGGTGGGGATAAAGGTGTAATTCTCGATCATTACGGAGATGTATTGTTCAAACTTGGCAAGAAGAATGAAGCTATTTCATCATGGAAGAAAGCTTTTGAACTTGATAAGACCATCGGTGGATTGGAAACAAAAATTGAACGAGGTGCCCTTTGAAAATAAAATTCTTCTTGCTTACATTTGTTTTAGCTTCAATTTTAGTTTCTTTCTTTTATGGATGTTCTACATCTACTACTACATCGGAAACCGTAGAAATTTTGCCGGCTGACCGTTTGGTGAAACGCCTTGAAGCCAACAGAAGAAAAATTCGCTCGTTTGAGGGAAGCGGAACTCTCACAATAAAAACGCCGGACTTCAACAACTCTGCTTCATTCGATGTGGTGATGATTAAACCCGACTCAATTTACCTGACCATTATGGGACCGTTTGGGATTGAGCTTGCGCAAGCATTGGTTACAAAAAGAAATTTTACATTTTACGAAGCACTTTCAAATACCGTATATATGGGTGAAACAAATGATGATGTGTTACGTAATATTTTACGAATTGACATCTCATTTTCAGATTTACTTGATGCAATAATTGGTGCTGTTAATTTGACTGATCGGCTTTATAAAGATCCCGATGCATACCAGGTGCAAGATGATAAATATGTTGTGACTTATAACGACTCGCTTCAAAATACAGTTTCGACATACGCAATTGACATTAGAAATCTCGGCATTACCAAATACACGTTGAAGTCCACTAAAGGAAAAGAATTGTTACTCGGAGAGTACACTAATTTTTCGCTCACGGAAAATGTTGCAACGCCAAAGAATATTGCAATATCAAATAAAAATGAGAATCAATATTTTCAAATTGATTATAAGAGTTTTTCAGCAAACAAGAAGGACATTCAGATTGATTTTAAATTTCCACCCGACGCAACTATAATTAAATGGTGATGGTCAAAAAGTATTTTTTTTTTGCGCTAATTTTTTTTTCAGTTGCTCTCCCGCAGCAAAAAGAAATATCTAAAAAGAAACAAGAGCTGAACAGCCTGAAAATGGAAATTCAATCTCTTGAAAAAGAGATTTCCGATATTTCGAAACGTGAAAAAAAATCTTATTCAGTCGTCGAAAAATTCAACAAACAAAATTACCTCCTCAACAAACTTATTATTTCTTACAAAATTCAAATTGATGAAAAGCTGGAACAGATTGATTTGCTTCAATTACAAATCGAAACGCTCCAACAAAAAACAAAAGCGTTAAAAGAAAATTATGCCAGGTATGCCTCCGCTATTTACAAAGGTATTTACCGGAATGAATTTATTTATCTCTTTGATGCGGCATCACTCCAGCAAGCCTTGGCGCGTTATAAATACTTACAGCAATTCTCCAACAGTAGAAAAAAAGATTTGCTACAAATAAAAGAGAATTCACTTCAGATTGCCACAAACATTTCTTCGGTAGAAAACGAAAAAAAGATAAAAGAAAATCTGCTCGATCAGAAATCTTCCGAGGAATTACTTCTTCAGAAGAAACTTGCCGAGGAGAAAAATGTTTTAAAGAAATTCAAAAATGATAAGTCGGCAGTCGCAAAAGAGTTAGCAAATAAAAAACAAGCTGAAATAGCAATCAGAAATCTCGTTGCCAAATTAGTAGAGCGAGAGGAGTTACGCAAAAAAGAACTTGCAAGAAAATTAGCCGAAAAAAGGAAACGCGAATCTCTCAAAGAAAATAACAACACAGAAAGACCGAACACCTCATTATCCAAAAACGAAATGGAAGATTTTCCTTCCGAAGATTTTGAGACTGGAAATTTCAAATCTTTTTCCGCCATGAGAGGAAGAATGCTCTGGCCGGTTTCGCGAGGCGCAATCATTCGTAAATTCGGCGAAGACAAAAATGAAAAACTTAAGACCGTGACCTTGAATTATGGAATTGATATTAAAACCTCAAGCGACCTACAAGTTAGATGTGTGGGAGAAGGAATTGTTTCAGCAATAGAATGGCTGCCGGGATATGGCAGTGTTGTTATTGTTACTCATAGTGAAGGATATAGAACCGTCTATGGACACCTTGGTCAAATATCTGTGCACGAAGGAAGTAAAGTAAGTTATGGCGAAACCCTTGGCGATATTTCCGAAAGCATTGAAGGAAGAGTATTACATTTTGAAATATGGAAACAACGCGATCATCAAAATCCGGAAGTGTGGTTGGTGAGAAAGTGAGAGGAGATTTTTTCAAATTCTCTTTAAAGTCAAAGTTGTTCCAAAATGTAGTTTCACTTTCATTTCTTCAACTCCTAAATAATCTCTTACCTCTTATCACTTTCCCTTACCTAGTGCGCGTATTCGGACCGGAAAAATTCGGATTAGTTAATTTTGTGACAGCTTTTGTTGCCTACTTTTCTATGATCACTGATTTTGGTTTCAATTTTTCCGCAACACAACAAATTTCAATCTGCAGAAATGAAAAAGAGCGATTGTCTATAATTGCCTCGGCAGTTTATTCAATTAAAATTCTTCTGCTGCTCCTTTGTTTTATTACATTTTGGGTCTTGGTCACTTTTATTCCAAAATTTTCCGTCGAAAAGGAATTATTCTTTTTTTCTTTTCTCATTGTACTTGGAACCACATTCACACCGGTTTGGTTTTTTCAAGGATTAGAAGAAATGAAACAGCTTGTTGCCGTCTCCACTATTTCAAAAATATTAATGATAATTGCAATTTTCATTTTTATTAAATCCAAAACTGACGATGGAACTTATGTAATGTTGATAGGTTTAAGTTTTGTGTTCAACGCAATTGTCTTAACCGGAATGATGAAGAAATATTATGAGGTGCGATTTCTCTTTCCATCGATGAAGGAAATTTTTTTTCAATTAAAGGAATCGTATTTATTATTTATCTCCAGCGCTTCAATCAGTCTTTATACAACTACAAATATTTTTTTACTTGGACTTTTGTCAAATCATGCTGAAGTGGGATATTTTGCAGCGGCAGATAAAATTCGTTTAGGGACTCAATCTTTGGCTAGCCCAATCAGTCAAGCTCTTTATCCCCGAATTGCTTTTCTTGCGCAGAACGATGAAAATAAATCAAGACAACTTCTTATGAAATTCACTTTGCTTGGTGGAGGAGTTCTCCTAGTTGCAGGAATTGTAATTTTCTTTTTTGCACAACCGTTAGTTTTATTGCTTGCAGGAAATAACTACTCAAAATCAATTTATGTTTTACAAATTATCGCTCTTCTTCCATTTATTATCTATTTGAGCAACATGTTTGGTATTCAAGGATTGTTAAACTTCGGGAAGAAAAAAGAATTTACCGCAGTAATTATTTTGGGAAGTGCAATAAGTATAGTTCTCTCTTTTTTATTCGTTCCATTGCATGGTTCAATCGGCTCTGCATTCTCCATACTGGCAACAGAAATATTTGTGACGCTGGGAATGATTTATTTTTACTTCAGAAAAAAGAATTTGCATGAAGTATGACTACTTAATTGTCGGCGCCGGTTTTGCAGGCGCTGTAATGGCGGAACGGTTAGCTTCCCAATCGAACAAAAAAGTTTTGATTGTTGAGAAGCGCAACCATATTGGCGGGAACGCTTATGATGAATATGATGAACACGGAATACTTATCCATAAGTATGGTCCCCATATTTTCCATACCAACAGTAAAGAAGTTTTTGATTATCTCTCAAAGTTTACTGAATGGAGATTTTACGAACATAAAGTACTCGCAAATTATCAAGGTGAGCTTTTTCCAATTCCAATAAACAGAATAACAATCAATAAATTCTTTGGCCTAAATTTAGAAACCGAAGAAGAAGTAAAGCGATTTTTATCAACAAAGATTGAAAAAAGATTTCCTATTCTGAATTCAGAAGATATAACTGTTAATCAAGTAGGAAGAGAGTTGTTTGAAGCGTTCTTCAAGAATTATACGAAGAAACAATGGAATCTTTTTCCAAATGAATTATCACCGTCTGTTTGCGGAAGAATTCCGGTGAGGAGTACTGATGATTGCCGTTACTTTTCGGATAAATATCAATTTATGCCGAAAGAAGGTTATACAAAAATGTTTGAGAAAATGCTTTCTCATAAAAACATTGAAATTGCATTAGACACAGATTATAAAAACTTAATGAATGAAATTAAGTTTGATAAATTGGTTTATACCGGACCGATTGATGCGTTCTTCGATTATCAATTCGGAAAACTTCCTTACCGTTCGATTAGATTTGAATATGACTATTACGAAAAACAAAACTATCAAAGCACCGGACAAGTTAATTTTGTTGATATGAAAGAAGAATATACGCGAGTAACGGAATACAAATATCTAACATTACAAGATGCAGCCGGAACAACGATAAGCAAGGAATTTTCCTTAAAAGATGGAGAGCCCTATTATCCTATTCCAACAGAGCAAAACCGGGAATTATTTCTGAAATATCGGGCAATGAGCGGTACTTTAAGAAACGTAATCTTTTGCGGAAGATTAGCTGAGTATCAATATTATAATATGGATCAGGTGGTAGCGAATGCAATTCATCTAACCAGGTTAAACCAGAATTTATTATAAAAAGAATAATTCTCTTTGCCTAAATGATATTCATTCATATTTGAAATTATTTTAACAAAACAATAAAATCTTTCAAATAAACCGTAACATGATTCAAATTAGTTATAACGAAATTCAAATGAATTGTAATCTAATTCAAATTATTTATAATCTAATTCAAATTAATTGTAATCTAATTCAAATTAATTGTAATCTAATTCAAATAGATTTTAATTTAGTTCGATGAAATACTAGCATTATTCAAAATAATTCATTATTTATTGCTTATAAAGTCCTTTTTTTAACGTTTTTTAGAGGTTTTTTATGCTAAAATATAACCTTAATAGATTATTTCAATTACGGGGAATAAATTATCCTGTGCAATTTCTCGTTAGCAAATGATACCAGAAAGATACGGCATATAGAATTGTAAATAATATCGCTAAAAATCTTATGGCATATCAAATTGAAGATTTTTGCAAATGGTTAAACTGCACGCCAAACGATTTATTTGAATGGGAGCCGGATAAAAATGACGACCCGACAAATTACCCGTCGCTAATGCAGTTAATGAAAGTTAAAATAACTGATTTTTCTCAACTTACTAAGGATATTCCCGTTTATAAAGTGCCTGAGTTTATGAAACAAATTGAAGAATTGAAAAAAGGATTGTGAAAAGGTGGAAGTTACCGAAAATGGTTTAGTGACCAACCAAAGTGAAATATCTCCGTTGGTTACGGTTAACATTCTTTCCTTTAACCGGAAGGATGAACTGCGTAATACCCTAACAAAAGTTTATGAACAAGACTATAAAAACATTGAAGTAATAGTTGTTGATAATGCCTCTTCTGATGGCAGTCCTGAAATGGTAATAAACGAATTTCCGACTGTTATTCTTATAAGGATGCAAAAAAATATCGGGATAGCCGGGTGGAACGAAGGGTTCAAAATTGCGAAGGGGGAATATGTGCTGGTGTTGGATGATGATGCTTATCCAGACTATAACACAATCCAAACGGGTATAATAATTGCTAAAGGTGAAGAGCGGATCGGTATCGTTGCATTTGAAATATTTAATCTTAGATACAACACTATTGAAACTTCTTTTATAACTCAACCACCCAAAATGTTCGTTGGATGTGGTGCATTGATATCTATGAAACTATTATCCACTATCGGATTTTTTAGCGAACTTATTTTTATTTATAACCATGAGCTTGATTTTACAGCAAGATGTTATAACGCTGACTTTAAAATTATCTTTGCTAAGACGGCAATAGTTTTTCATTTACAAACACCAACAAGTAGAAAAATTGGACTCGATAATCCATTAACCTCCGGTTTTCGATACTACCAGCACTTCATTAGTTTTTCTACTTTTCTTATAATTCATTTTGATTACAAATATGTTTTTTATTATCACACAAAATGGATTATAAATAGACTGATTGTTGCTGCAAAATTTTCTTATATCTATTACTTTTTAAAAGCAAATCATTTCATTATCTTAAATTTTAGGACTACCCTTGCAAAAAGGAATCCATTACGGAAAGAAATTCAAAAATTATATGAGTATGGAAATCATCCTTTAATCGATCGGTTCCATTTCCCAAATTTTAAGAAACCAAAATTTCTATGACTAAACCGATTTTATTTACCTATCTAAATAATTTAATAGCTTATTCTATTTTTAGTTTACTAAAAATAATTCTTCCAAAAAAAAATTACTCTAGTGGTAAATCTATTTTATTCATTAACAGTGGACAAATAGGCGACTTAATTGTTTCATCGATTTTATTTGACAACGAAGAATTTCTTTTCCGAGAATACACTAAAATTATACTTCTAGTCAAAGATGACTATCAAGAGTTATTTGTTGCTTATCATGGGAAATTTTTAATTGAATTCTATAATTATCGAAAATATAAATGGAACATTTTCTACAAAATTAAACTATTAATAAAACTTCGGAGTGTTGGCTTCAGATATTGTTTTAATCTAACTGCTGCACGAGGAATCTTGAACGATGAAATGGCTATCCTAAGCGGGGCGGAAGAGACCCTTGCTCTAAATTCCGACTGGAAATATCTCAAAAAAATATTTGGTAAAAGAATGGATTCCTTATACAAAGAAATCATCGGGAAAGATCATATTAATGAGTATGAAAAACACTTTACTGTCTTGAATTATTTGGTTAAAAGTCCCGTTCTATCTTTTACCTCCAGGGGGAATAATTTATTTTTCGATTTAAATAACTTAAATAGAAGAATAGTTGAACCAATCACGCAAAAAGAAAAATTAATTGTCGTTGCTCCATATTCTTCTGAACTGAATAGAGATTGGCCTATTGAAAAATATAACCCATTAATTGGTTTATTAATAAATGATGGGTTTAAAATTATTCTCCTTGGTTCAAAATCTCAAAAAAGAAAATTAGAACTATTTAATGTTTCAAATAATGAGGTTGTAGTACTTGCTGGTAAATTAAAGTTGCATGAAATTCCAACCTTGTTAAATTTGGCAACTCTTTTTATTGGATTAGACTCAGGGTTAACTCATATTGCCTTGAGATTAAATATCCCGACAGTTGCGATTATAGGAGGAGGAATGCATGGCAAGTTTTTACCAGCCCCTTTTATATCTGAAAATATTAAGTACTTGTCTGCCGGATGTGAATATTTTTTGTGTGAATGGAAGTGCAAATATCATGTTCAAAAATGTGTCGCCGATATTCAGACAGACGTAGTTTATGCTTCAATTCTTACTTTGTTAAAAAAAGATTAACCTTAATGTTCATTCTTGAAATTGCCCGCTCCTTTTATCCATCTGTTGGTGGACTGGAAAAATTTCTTTCAGATCGTTTTCGTATGTATGATGCATTGAATATCAAGTATGATTTAATTGCAACTGATTTTAATACGGGTAAATTTGATAAATCGAAAACAAAATCAAATGTCAGATTCGTTAAACAATTTACTCCTTACAACTTTACTCCTTCAATTCATACGTATCTTTCAAATAAATATGATCTCATTAGTGTTAATCAGATTGGGAGATTTTTTAGCGATTATGCAATTCGCTGGGCTAAAAATAATGGAGTGAAGACAGTATTAACTCCTCATTTTACTTTCCATACTAATAAAAATAAACTCATAAAAAGCATTATAGAGAAAACTATAGTTAAAAATGGACTCAATTTTTCAGATGCTATCGTCTGTTTTACCGAAGTTGAAAAGAACTATTGGGTAAAGTTAAACCCAACGATAGAAGGGAGAACTCACGTCATTCCTCATTCATTCATGCCAAAAAAAGTAAATCAAGAAGACATCGTTGATGATAAATATCTTTTGTACTTAGGTCGTTTTGAAAAGAACAAACGCATTGACCTATTGTTACAAGCCTTTGAGCAAGCTAAGTATGATGATTTAAAACTAAAACTTACGATTGATGTTAATGATTTACCCAAAGAGCTTAAACATTTTAAAGAAAATAAAGATATCTTTTTCCTTGGTTATGTAGATGAGATAGAAAAAGAGTCGCTACTAAAAAAATGCTCGGCATTAATACTTCCTTCTGACTTTGAAGCTTTCGGTATTGTTTTACTGGAAGCGTCAAATTATTATAAACCAATTCTTTGTTCAAATCTGGAAGTTTTTAATGAAGTGGTAGACCCCAAGGGAGCAATTAAGTTTTCAAATAATGTTGATGAGGTAACAAGGGCATTAAATAAATTTCAGAGACTTACTCTTACACAAAAAAGAGAAATGGGGGAAATTAATTTTCATAATCTTCAGAGATTTGATATAAAAACCATTTATCCAAAGTATGAAACATTGTTCAAACAGATGTCCTGATTTAATTTTTGAATAGACTCTCTACTTGCTTGATGAACAAAGGTTAATCACAAAATAAATATCGCTTCTATAACCCCGCTGGTAGTCTCCGTACCCACTCGTTTCTGATTTTCTGTAATAATAGTAGATATCTCTTTGTAGAATATTTTTACTACCTATATAACTCCAATTTATTTCGTTACCGGGGGTTTCTCGTTCATCATGCTGTTAAGCTTTTTAATTCGGTCGTCAAGAATCTTTATGCGACTGTTTATATCCTCTAAAAATTTATCCAACTTCTGTTCATAGCCGGGTTTGTCAAACATACCGCGCTGTTCAAAATAACTCTTAAACAACCAATTATATTTTAACGCTTCCATATCTTCAGCAAACCGTTCGGTTCCTAATTTGGTCTCATTAGTAATTTTAATAAGATTAGAGAAAACCTCTGTGATTGAAGAGTCGAGAGGTGATTTATCCGAAAGCATCTTTCCCAGAACCCCTTGTCCGTCTTGAACATTTTTAACCAGATCGTCAATTCCTTTTACAGTATGGTCAACATTATGTATAACCGATTGTACATCCGAACCCAAAGTATTTATTACGTTGGCAAGCGTATCCATTTTAAAAGAGATTGCCCCGAGGCTTTTATCCGCAGTAACGATCAGTCTATTAGTGTTGTTATAAAGATCATTGTTGTTTACCAGTTTGCCGATAGAGCCGGAACCGTTATTTACTTTTGCTACAATCTCAGCAAGATTTCTAGCCATATCCTTTGTATACTCCAGTGTTCCTTTTGCTTCTTCCACCAGGGCGCCAAAATTTAAAGGATCATCAGCGAGAATGGTTCCTCCGTTTTCAACCGGCTTGGAAGCAACTGAACCTACATGTAAAACAACTACTTTGTTTCCCACCAATCCTTCGGTTTCAATGGTAGCGCGCATATCTTCTTTAACAAATGATCTGATGTCTGAGACCAAGCTAAGCGTTACTTCAACTTTTGCAGTGGAGTCGCTCGTTATTCGTAAGTCGTTAACAGTCCCTACTTCAATACCGCTAAGCCGTACCGGGGCTCCTTTACGCAATCCTTCAATAGTTGAAAAATATGCCTTCACTTCAAAGGTAGAAGCAAAAAGTGATTGCTTGTTCCCCAATAAAAAAACCGCCACAAGAAAAAGTATTGCGCCGATGAGAATAAATATTCCCAGCCGGATAGTACTACCTTTTGATTCCATAAAAACTCCGTTACTCTTCTTTTATATCACTTGTGAAAAAGTCATGCAAAAAAGGATCGGTTGAGGCGGTTAACTCCTTCAAGCTTCCTTCATATTTAATTTTTCCTGCTTCTAAAACGACTGCTCTATCTGAAATGATCTGCGCACAGGCTAAATCGTGCGTAATAATGATAGAGGTCATTTCTAATTCATTTTGTAAATCTCTTATCAACCGGCTAATTTCTTTCGTTGTAATCGGGTCAAGCCCGGTAGTCGGTTCATCGTACAACATTAATTTCGGTTCGGTAATAATTGAACGGGCAAGCCCGATACGTTTACGCATACCGCCGGAAAGTTCCGAAGGCATTTTATCGATTGCGTGTTCGAGCGAAACCATTTCCAGAGCACGTTTCACTTTCGCTTCAACTTCATTCTTTGTAAAAGAAAAATTACGTATCAGCGGAAAAGCAAGATTTTCTTTTACCGACATGGAATCATACAACGCTGCGCTTTGAAATAAAAACCCGAGATTTTTTCTAAGTTCTTTCAATTCATTGTTCGAAAGGGTGTGAACATTTTTTCCTTCAATAAATACTTCTCCTTCATCCGGCACTAAAAGTTTCACCATACATTTTAATAGAACGCTCTTTCCCGTTCCGCTTTTTCCGAATACCACAAGATTTTCTCCATGCTTTACCGAAAGCGAAACATCATCAAGGACAACAAAGTCATCAAACGCTTTTGAGAGGTGCGATATTTTTACCATTTCTAGGTCGGCCATATCCACAACGTAATTTTCACTAAAACGGTATCGGTTATCAAAATTAATAAGGAAGCAAGCACAACAGAAGTAGTTGAAGCTTTGCCAACTCCTTCGGTTCCTTTATCGGCGTTGTAGCCTTTAAATGCTCCAACAATACCAACAATAAATCCGAAGAAAAATGTTTTCCCGATACCGGGAATGATATCGCCAAACTTTATTGCATCAACAACAGAAACTACATAGAGTTGTAACGACATGCTCTGTGATAAGATCATCGCGAGATAGCCGCCGAATATTGCAAGGAACACCACATACAACGTCAGCACCGGTAAGATCAATGAACATGCAATAACCCGCGTAACAACCAAAAAGCGGAAGGGGTCAATTGCGGAAACTTCCATTGCGTCAATCTGTTCTGTAACGCGCATTGAACCAAGTTCTGCGCCAATGCCGGAGCTTACTCTTCCCGCAAAAATTAATGCGGTGATTACAGGCCCCAACTCCCGCACCACCGAAAGCGAAACCATCGCCGGTAAAAAAGATTCTGCCCCAAACCGCGCCATGATCGGCTGGCTTTGCAATGCCAGTACAACACCGATGATGAATCCCGTTACGCTTACAATAGGGAGTGTTTTCACGCCGAGTTCATCCATATGTTTTTTAATTTCGTGAAATTCATATGGAGGAAGGAAGACATTTTTTAGAAAGCGGAGGGAAAACTCGAATAACTCCCCGATCCCGAAAAGGAATCCGGTAAAACTTTTATATGCCGCGCTATGTTTTTTTGATTTATTTTTCAATGAGGAAATACAATTACGTTAGATTCTTTTCTTTTGTTAAAATAAAAATAACAAAAAATGTTAATTCAAGAAACCCGTCCATCAAAAAGCTTAAAAAGCATTCTCGTAATGGGTGATAGTAACTTCTTTATTCAAGAACAAAATTGCTACAACATCAAACCTGATATTTTCATCCGTAATGCCCTTTTCCGCAAGATACGCTTCGGCAATCTTTCGGATTTGCGCCATTTTTCTTTTTGTCACGGCTTCTTCCGGCAAACCATATTCTAAACTTTCACGCGATTTTACTTCAACAAAGACAAGAAAATCTTTTTCCCTTGCGATAATGTCCAATTCACCTTTGCCATACCGGTAATTGCGTTCAACAATCTCAAAACCCTTTTCAACAAGAAAAGAGACCGCAAGCTCTTCTCCTTCTTTCCCTTTTTCTTTAGTCGAGGAGTGCAAGTTGTTCTCCGCTTAGAATATTTTTTAAAAAAGTTTTACGATGATACTTTGTTGCACCGAATTTTCTAATTGCAAAAATATGTCCGGCGGTTCCGTACCCTTTGTTTTTATCCCAGCCGTATTCGGGGAATTCAGTTGAAAGCTTTGTCATAAATTCATCACGCACTACTTTTGCTATAATTGATGCGGCTGCAATAGAGAATGACTTTGCATCTCCTTTTACAATAGCTTTTCGTGAAACTTCACTTGAAAAGGTCTTGTTCCCGTCAATTAAAATGAGATGAGGGGTCAACGTTAATTTTTCAACCGACTTTTTCATTGCAAGCAATGAGGCTTGCAAAATATTTATTTCATTAATAGTAGTATGGGGAATAATTTCGTACGCGAAGGAGAGTGCTTGTTCGGTAATCAGCGTGAATAGTTTTTCGCGCATTGCTGCGGAAAGTTTTTTTGAATCGTTTACACCGGCGATAAACGTTGAAGGATGGAAAACAACAGCAGCGGCAACAACAGGACCCGCCAACGGACCACGCCCGGCTTCGTCAACCCCGGCAATTAATTGAATTGCATCGGTACGGAAAGTATCATCAAATTTTTTCATGCACCTAAAAAGATTGCGAGCAAACCAAAAATCATTTGTAATTTAAGAAGCAGACTAACTCTACCAAAGGAGGCTTTGTCGTTTTTTTTGTGAACAATTTGCATACTATACATAAGCATCGGAACTACAGCAAACGCAATGATAAGTAAATATTTTGCGTTATAAATTTTCAGAAGAAACGGAATGAACATTGCAATCACAAGAATAAGAGCAAAGAGATAAAGAAGTGTCTTCGTTTTTTCATATCCATATTTCACCGGAAACGTAAAAACCTTTGCGCTTGTGTCTCCTTCAACGTCTTCCATATCTTTAACGACCTCTCTCATAAAATTAATGGTGAAAGCAAAAATAAAGGGAAATACGGCAGGGCGAACATTCCCAAATGCAATACCTCCGAAAAGAAATGCCAATCCCGTTAGAAATGCAACAAGTGTGTTTCCCAATAAGGGGATTTTCTTAAGGTTATATGAATAGAGAAACGTCAATATTATTGAACCCAAAAGGATAATCCTTGCTGAACTATTCATAAGAAATGATAATGCTACTCCACCCAGAATTGAAAAGAAATAAAAAGTAAGAGCTGTTCGCTTTTTCATTTTACCACTAGCCAACATTCTCTCCGGTCGATTGATGCGGTCAATTTCTATATCATAATAGTCATTAATAATGTTTGCAGAGGCAGTAATAAATGCTGCCGCAATTGCAGCAATGAGCACCCCAAAGGTAACCCTCTTATTTCCCGAACAAATAAATCCTGAAACAATAACGGTAAAAAAAGTTATTGCAGTATTCCCGGGACGAATGATCTTCAACATTTTAATAATGACCTCTTACTTTGAATTAAAATTCATTCAAAATACCAAAGTGAATTTTCCCTTCGCTGAAAGAATCTCCTTTCGCAAATGCAAAGTTAACATTTAAAATACCAAGTCCGGTTTCTACATGCAGACCAATTCCATAGCCGATCTTTGTTCCGGAAGATTTTTGAATATGGAGTTCAATATTTTCTCTTTGCAAAAAATATCCGGCATCAAAAAAGGCAAAGGCAAAAGTCCGTTTTGTTAAAAGAAGACGATATTCAAGATTCGTCCATGCAATGCGTGAAGCTAAAAATTGATTTTCGCGGTAACCACGGAGTGAATTTGTTCCACCCAGTAAAAACATATCTGAGATTTCAACCTCCGGACCTTGCAGTTCCCTTCCATGTAATCCGAGAGCAACCACTTGACGTTTAAAAAGCTCGTAATAAATATTAAAGTCTGCAATAATTTTTTGATGTGTTACTTTCGTTTCCGTTGAAGAGTTAATAAGCTGCGCCGGTCCATTGATCTTTTTTCTTGTGTAGACATACGCATTAGAAAAAAACAGTCCTCCGGTCGGCGAATACGGATCGTCACGCGAATCATATTTAAGAGTAAGTCCGGTAGAGATTAATGTCGCATCAAAAACCGAGATAAAGCCGTAATCGTTAAGCGATGGAATAACTTTTTCATAATCGAAGGTTCCCGAAACGGTGATGTTACTTGTGGCAGTATAGTCCAGCGCGATGCTGTATTTACGCTGTACAAACGAGCTGTCTTGTTTCTTCTGAAATAATCCTATATTAAGATGAAAAGGAAAATCAAATAACCACGGCTCGAAATATTTTAATTCAAGTTCCTGCGAGAGACGATCAATTTTCTGCCAGCGGAATGCAGCAGCTCTGCCGGTGCCGAAAAGATTGCGCAAACTTACATTTACCAGACCGGAAAAATATCCGCTCCCGGTTTTTGTGTCGCCGGGAAGATACCCGATAATTCCATCAAAGTTATTTGTCTCTTTTTCTTTTACATCAATTTGAAGAATGCCTTCATCTTTCTGTGAAAGAAAAAATTGCGGTTCTGCTACCGGATCAAAAAAGCGAAGACGGTTTAATCTCTTTGGTATCTCGTTAATCTTTGTTTGAGAATAGTTTTCATGATACTGCAAACCAAGTTCGCGAAGGATGACATAATCTTTTGTTTTGCTATTCCCGGTTATAACAATTCGATCAATTTTTCCTTTCTTCTCCTTATTAAGCGAAAGATAGATGTCGGCACAATAATTATCTGAGGATGAATCGGTAAAAAAAGAAACCGACTCGATTTTTATTTTTGCAAAAGGAAAACCTTCTTCGTCCAAGGTATTAAATATTTGCTCGATGAAGCTTTCTATGGTTTGATTGGCAAAGATTGTGCCTTCCAGATATTCCGCTTCCCTCAAAATATTTTCATCATTAAGAGAATCTATTCCACCTAGCACAATTCTATGAATATTGGTTGGTGTTCCTTCGGTTACGAACAAATGAATTTCATTAGACAAACTATCTTCACCCTGAGTCGTATTCATGCTGTCAAGCCGGGAGTGAAAATATCCTGCATCGCTATATACATGCAGCAGCTTATTTTCTATAGTTTGTTTACTGCTGTCGTTAGAAAAATTTATTTTAAGAGAAGAGAGTTCTTCCATCAATATTTTTACAGGAATAGCCTTGTTGCCGTAAAAGAGAATTTTCGGCGTCGTTTGCGGAAGCAGTAAAACAGAGAAAAAGAAAAAGAAGAGTATTGAATTACTGCGGTGAGTCATCTAACAATTTTATTTTTTTGCCAACCGGTTTAAATATGACTTGTTTCTGCAGTTCGGAAACTTCGGCAATGCTTACTGCACAAACATCAAGCTTTGCCGCGTTACCCGCACCAAGTGCAGCTGCTAATTTACAAGACTCTTCAAAAACAAAATCATTGTGCCAACCGAATACTATTCCCGCAACGAAAGCATCGCCGCTGCCGGTTGAATGAACAGCCTTTACTTCCGGTGGAAGTATTTTAAAATGATAATCAAAGTTCGAGGCATAAACCGGATGTCCATCATTGGTGATGAATGCCTGTTTTATTCCTTTTTGATAAAGATGATCGAGGAAGTTTAATTTTTCTTTTTCAGAATTTAATTTTACATGCAATGACTTTTCAAGTTCATCAACATTGTTGTGAAGAATTGTCGGAGAGGCATTAATACATCCGGCAAGATGCGTTCCGTAAGTATCCAGCACTGAAATCTTATCATATTTATTTGCCAGGGAAATACCATAAGGAAAGATATCATCCGCTTCCGTTGAAGGAGAAGAGCCGGAAAAAACAACAATCTCGCAATTCTGGATCATCTTTTCGAGTTTCGATTTAAACTCATCAGCCTCTGATTTCGTAACCGTTTTATTTTCTTGAAAATATGTTGAAACATTTTTAGCGGATTTATCAACAATAATTGAGGCTATTCGTGTCTCACTTTCCGTTCGTATAAAAGAAAATGAAAGTTCTTCCGCCTCTAAAGTAGAACGAAAGATCTTGCCGTTTGCGCCTCCGGCAAAAGTAAAACCAAAACTTTTTGTCTGCAAATATTTTAATTGGCGGCTTACGTTTATTCCTTTTCCACCTGCACTGTAAGTTAGTTCACCGTTTCTATTTTCAGCTTCAACTGAAAGATGATCATAAGTTAAACATACTTCGAGCAATGGATTTATGGTAACTGTAAGGATCATATTTTTACCGGTACCGATTAATGTCATCATAAAAGGGTGTAGTTAAGCGGTAATCACCAAATCCGGTGTAATCAACAAAAACAAATTGCCTGTTAATCTGATAATATTCCCAGATTTCGTACGGCTTCGAATCATATTCAAACGGATGCCGGTCAACCGAATTAGGTGCCCCTAGGATAATATACACCATTCCCATGTCCGATTTCCAGCCTTCCGTGTAATGTGAAAAATGAGTGTTAGCATAGTCAACTCGACGGTAATACTCGTTGAATGCCTCGTTTTCCGGAGTAGATTTATTCGGGTCTTTTGCTTTCCAAAAATTCAGAAATCGCTCAAGTTTTTCAGCGGAATTTTTTGCTTCTTTAATTGAATCAAGTTCGTTCGTAGTGGCTAAATAGATCAACTGGGAGATCGCTTTATCTATATTCGTGATACTCGGCGGGACTCCTTCAATCCGTGCGAAGAAAGTATTATTTGACGATACTTTTTTTGAAGAATTCATATCACTAACCGTTAACGTAAAAGTATAATTATCAAGGGGAAGCTTGAGGCTGTCGGTTTCAAGTGTGATGTAATTGATCCCGCTGTGCAAGTCTTTTTCTGAAGTTTTTTCAAGAATTAATTTTTTATCTTTAGAGGTGATCTGATAATTTAATAATCCAAGCGTTGCTGAATCTGCATATACTTCTGCATAAACAGAAAGTTTTGTCTGTGCTGTTGAAATAATTTTCGAAATATTTGGAAATGATTTTCCTTTGCCGTTAACCACTGTTTTGTTCCGGATGAACAAGAGATCGCTTATATCAACCGGATGTTCAAACTCTCTTACCGTAAACTTTGCTTCATAAGAACTTTTCTTCCGGGAGTCTTTATCTTCAACGGAGATGACAAAAACATTCTCCCCCGGCCGGAGGATAAAAGATTTCACGCTTAAATTAAAATTTGAAAGTGAATGTGTTTCGTCAAATTCTTGCAAAGATATTTTTTCGTTCCAGAGCTTTTCAGTCAGAAGATTTTCCTTTTCTTTGTCATACACGGAAATCGTAACTGCATATTCCGCTTTAAATCCGGAACCCTCTTTAACAAACTGCAGTGAATTAAACGGCACTTGTACAAATGCATCAACTCGTGTAAGCGCTGATTTTTCATCCTTATAATTCAGTAGTTCAAAATAAAATGTTGGCAAACCTAACTTGTTATAGGTCTCGGAAGATTCTTCAACTTGTCCAAACATTAGTAAGGACGCAAAAAAAACCAACACAACTATTATTGCTTTCATATTTCCGCCGTTAGACATTTGCAAAAAGATCATACTCGTTACAATCAAAAACTAGTGCGTTATAGAATGTACCCACTTTCAATTTTTTAGTTTCCACGGGAATTAAAACTTCTCCGTCAACTTCAGGAGCGTCTCTATAACTCCTGCCAATATAATAATCTCCTTCCCTACCTTCAACTACAATTCTTAACTCTTTTCCAACGAGTGAAAGATTTTTTTCGTGCGAAATACTCTGTTGAATTTTCATCAATTTATTTTTTCTGCGGATTTTCTCCTTTTCAGGAACCGGATCGCCAAGAAGATAACTTGGTGTGTTTTCTTCAACCGAATAGGTGAAAACTCCGATGCGGTCAAACTTAAATTCTTTTACAAACTCACAGAGTTCATCAAAATGTTCTTTCGTCTCATTCGGGTAGCCGACTATAAACGTTGTACGAATGGTAACTCCTGGAATTTTATCCCGCAAGGCATGCAACATTTCAACCGTTCTGCGCTTGGTTATTCCCCGCCTCATCGAACGAAGAACATCATCGGAAATATGCTGAAGAGGAATATCGATGTACTTACACACCTTTGGATTGTCCGCCATTACTTCGATCAAATCGTCAGGGAAATGGGATGGGTAAACGTACATCAAACGGATCCACTCAATCCCTTCAACTGCGCTCAACCGGTTGATAAGTTCGGCAAGGTTTCTTTTATCATAAAGATCTTTACCGTAATCGGTTGTGTCTTGCCCGATAAGGATCAACTCTTTAGTGTTATTCTTTGCGAGAAACTCTGTTTCACTTACAAGTTCTTCTATTGACTTTGTTTGGTGTTTGCCGCGCATCAACGGAATTGCGCAAAATGAACAGGGATTATCGCAACCCTCGGATATTTTTAAGTAAGCAGTATAAGAAGGAGTGGTAAGCAAACGTTCGCCGAGCAGTTCGCGTTTTAATTCACCGCCGATCTCTTTCATAATTCCTTCATAATTTTCCGTTCCGAAGAAGACATCAACTTCGGGAATTTCCTTTTGAAGATCCTCTTTGTAACGTTCGGATAAGCACCCGGCAACAATAACTTTTTTTATTTTTCCATCATTCTTCATTGCAATCGCATTGAGGATGGTGTTTACTGATTCCTCTTTTGCTGCTTCAATAAAACCGCACGTGTTGATTATGATAGTATCTGCACCGTTTGGATCGGTTTGAAGTCTAAAATTATTCGCTTCAAGCTGTCGCATCAACCGTTCAGAATCCACGGTGTTTTTTGAACACCCTAAGGTGATAACACTTACTTTATTTTGCTTTGCCATAAACTCTTTTATTGAGAAATGAAATATTTGATATACAAGAAAACGACCGGCGTTGAATAAATGAGAGAATCAAATCTATCAAAGATTCCGCCATGCCCGGGAATTATGTTTGATGAATCTTTTACGCCGGCGTCTCGCTTAAGTAACGACTCGATCAAATCACCAACCTGCCCAACCGTTCCTAAAATAATTCCGATGATGATTACATCCTGCCACGATAAAAATTCCACGACTAATAGTTTTGCCGCCAGCATGGCGATAATTGAAAAAATAAACCCTGCGATTGCACCTTCCCAGCTTTTCTTAGGACTAACGCGAAGAAACAAGCGGTGTTTCCCAAACGACAGACCGAAAAAATAAGCAGCCGAATCGCAAATCCAGATTGTAGCGAGCATAGAAATGATAACAAACGCTCCCTTTTGATAATCAAGAAAATACTCTCGTACCAGAACAAATGAACTGACAAATAATCCGATATAAAACACGCCAAGAAAAGTGACCCCTAAATTTACAATTGCAGATTTTTTATTTCTGAAAAGTTCGCGCAACATGGAAATGAAAACAACAGCAAAGACAAGAGAGGTTAAATCAGTAAATTTAAAATACGCATTTACAATAATTAGTAATACAGCAGGCACCCCGATAACAAGTGATCCGGCAGCATCCTTATGTCTTGCAAATAAAATAAACTCATAATATGCCACCGCACCGATGACCAGTGTAAATCCCAGGAACAAAAACTTTCCCCAAAAACAAACGCCCAAAATTAGGGGTATAGTGAGTACCGAAACTAAAATTCTTACGAACGTATTTGACACTTTAATCCTCGTCTGTTAAAGGAGATTGTTTAATTATGTTTTTCAGGTAATCTAGCGCAGAGGCTTCATCGTCTTTCTTTACAAATATTTTTATTGCAGATGCGTTTCCTAGAAACGGATAATTTCTGTCCTGCTGTGATAAAATAAAAGCATCGATATCGGCGCTTTCTAAATTTGCTTTGATAATTTCGGCTTCGTACATCTGAGTACAGCTAGTAAGCAAAACCAAATCCTCCTCATCCAAGAAAATTTCTTCAGGAAGTGAATCGACCAGTTCAACTCCACATTCGCTGCAATCTTTCACCGATGCTTCAAACATTTTTTTACAATGAGGGCAAAACGGCATGCTACATTACTTACTTAATGCGGCAGTTTCCCGCTTCTTTTTCCGGTAATAATATTGAATTCCAAGAAGAACTATAACAAATAAGAGAATCTGATACGACAACGAAACTAATGTCGGAGTTAATTCTGCTGAGGTTATGGATTGAGTTTGTTTAAGTTCCGCTTCTCCAAAAATTAAAAAAAGTACAACTGCAAATAGATTATTAATAAAATGCAGCACAACAGGGACAAGGATCGAATCACTTTTATAGGCTGCGTACCCAAGGTAGAACCCAAGTAATACTAACGGGAAAAATGCATAGGGATTAAAATGATAAATGCCAAAAAAGATTGCCGTGATCAATGCGCCTAGAAAAGGTTTATATTTTAGCTCAAAACTTTTTTGAATAAATCCCCGGAACATCACTTCTTCACAAATTGCAGGCGTGATGGCAACAACCGCAATCACAATCGCTCCGTCCATAGGCGAATTGACTTTTAATAAACTGCCGTAAGAATTTTCAACTAATTTATCTAAGGAATCTAACGAGGCTTTAATCATATGGATAAATCCGTTTTGTTTCGCCAGCTGTTCAAAATAATAATTTTGGATGTAAACATAATTCTGAAGAATCGGCGTTAAGGCAATAATACCAATGGTAAACAGAGCTATCTCAATCCAGGGCGCCGAACGGAAACGAAGTACGCGGGTAACATCTTCGTAAATAACTTTTGAAAAGATCAACGCAGGTAAAAGAATAAACAGAACTTGCCCCGCCATCGTTATTAAACGAAGCGCGTTGGCGTCGGCTTTTTCTAAATCGAGACCAAAAATGAGAACAGTTAAAAGTCCACCAAAAATTTGATAAAAGAAAAATCCGCCTGCCAATCCAAGGATGCCGGCTTTTACCGGTGAAATTTTTGGAGTTAATTCCGGGATAATATTATTTTCATTTTCCGGCTCAACTGCATTTGGAACATCTTCAGATGGTTTCTGATTATTGAGATCGCCCATACATTATTTCTTTGCTTTAAATTTCCCGTTTAAACCTTCAAAGGAGGTTAACTCTGCGTCAATGGCTCCTACAATAACTTTTGTTTTTACTTTTACAGGAACTTTCAACTCATCATCAGTCAACCAGACAACAATCGTTCCTTCGCTTTTAAATAAACCACCTTCTTGCACCAAGGGTTCAACCATTACACAATCGAATGTTCCGGCGCCAACAGTAATTCTTTCTCTTCCGAGAAATCTCACATCCAAATCATACACTTTATCTTTATAGAAATTTTGAAGATTTACTCGGTCGCCGGTCTTCATGTTAGAGTAATTAAAAGTACGCGCCAAATAAAATGCAGAGATAATATCATTCACATATTTAGGAATATCATAAGATCCACCGGATGTTTTTGCTTTCCCTTTCCGCTGATCGAAGAAGGCGGAAAAATCTCTCGAGTATTTCCCTTCACGGATATGCTGCTCAAAACGCCACGGAAAAATTCCTTCAACATCGATGTAGGTTTCATACCGGTCGCGCACTTTGTAGAACCAGTCAAAACTTGAAACCGAATTCACTTCGAATAAAACTTTGTATGTATCTCTACCGGTAATTTTTGTTATCTCGGGAATACGCATGGTCGCTACACCCGCAGTTACAAATCCGTACTTCACATCGAAAGTCAACTTTTCACCAGCTTTAAAAGCTTTGTTTTCAATTTTTCGAAAACCTGTTCCTGAATTTTGCGAAAAAAGAATTCCACTAAATAAAAGGATAGTAAAACTTCCGCAGAGAATCGGGAAAGAATACTTTTTCATTAAAAATCTCCGTTCTTTTGAAGTAACATATAATTTTTTTTGATATTGGCAAAAACTTCAGTAATGGAAATTGTGTCCATGCAATCTAAGCGCTCACATTGTTTTCGAGAACAATTTTGGCAGTTGAGGGTAGGTTCATAGATCACTTTATTTTCGGTAAACGGTCCCCATCTGCGAACCGAACAGGCATCAATCTTCGGGTAAAACCCTACAACATATTTTCCTAAGGCGGCAGCAATATGCAGCGGTCCGGTTGAATTAGAAATAAAAATCGAAGATTTATCAATTAAGGCAATCAAAGACGCAAGCGAAAACCTCCCTGCAACATTAATTGTATTTTCATTTAGAACCAATGACTGACAGATTTCTGTTTCATTACTGCTTCCGGTAATTAGCACCGTAGCCTTTAGCTCTAAAAGATGTTGAACTAGCTCTTTCATTCTCGACAACGGCAGATCTACAGCGCTTCCACCGCTTCCGGGATGAACAATAATTACCGGTCTACGTTCATCTATTTTTTTTTCAAGAAAAAATTGTTCAACATCAGTCTTTCCCGCCTCGCTGATTTGAAGATGAAATTCGGCTTCTCCCAAGTTGAGTCGTTTTTCAATACCAAAGACTTTTAACAAGTTCAAATTATATTGCAGTTCATGCTTCTCGGCATACTTTCTGTGTTCATAAATTTTCTTTGTGAAGAAGAAAGAATATGAGCGGTAACCGGTCCCGATTCGATTTTTTATCCCGGAAAGAAACAAAAGGAATGCAATCTTAAACGTTGGGTAGACAACAATACAACTATCAAAATTTTTTGATTTAATTTTTTTTACATTAGAGAAAATGTTGGGAGATTTCTCAGTTTCGTCCAGTGTTAATACTTCATCTATATAAGGATGATCTTTTACTAAATCCAACGTGTACGCCTTTACCAGAAAACTAATCTTACATTCGGGAAATGCTTTTTTAATTTCTTCTGCAAGAGGGAGTGAAAGAACAACATCTCCAATCCGGTCAGTGCGAACAAGTAATATGTTTTTTGGGTTAATCATCTGATCGAAATATATGGATTATCTTTTAGATAGAATCGCCAGGGCAAATCTTTAGATTTCTTTATCCCTATTCTGGACGTCTGTATAATATTTTTCTTCGGAACTTTTTCTCCTTCATCGATGAACATGTCTTCACCACAAAGATCAATTCCATTCTGATCTTTTGAAACGTTAAAAGCTTTACAAATTTTTCCGGGACCGTTAGTCAAATTTAATAATTCTTTTCCAGTAACTTCACTTTTTTGAAATCTTCTTCTTGCCATCACTTCAATTCCTTTTAACGGTTCAAGCGCACGGATCAACACCGCAGAGCCAATCCCTTCTTTCCCGCACACAACATTACAGCAGAAATGATTTCCATAAATAAAATAAACGTACAACTTTCCACCGGAGGAAAACATCGGGGCATTTCTTTTGGTCATACCAATAAAAGAGTGAGAAGCTTCATCAATCTTATCTGCGTAGGCTTCTACTTCTACTATTTTACCTAACAGATACTGATGTTCTTCTTTTTTTACAAGATACTTTCCGATGAGTCTTGGAGCAATTTTAAGTACATCTTTTTGATAAAACTCCACCGGTAATTTATGGAATTGCATCGAATTAATGTTTAGCATGAAACGTGGTGCGATGAGTTTTAGTCAAGATTATACTTTGCTTGCAGTTCTGAAATGCGTTCAAGAAAGTAATCTTTTTTTGAAGGATCTTTCATAATTAAGCTATGATACATTTCTACCGCTTCTTTATATTCACCCTGAGCAATATAAATTTTAGCGAGTGTTTCCGAAGCAATTTTAATTTCCGAAGTGGTGTTGTTTCCAACCTCTTTTTCTTTTTTTATTGACTCAGGAGGCGGTTGACGTTTTATGGAAGAAATTTGTTCGGCTATCTCACCAAGTCGATCTTCGAATGCATTTTCTTGTTGATTGTGCTGGGGATTAATTTCGGATGGTGATTTTTCTTCATCATAGAAATCATTTTCAAAAGTAAACGGCTGGCGTGGAATTTTTCCAAAAGCCGAACGCTGTTTTTTGCTATGAGCAACTTCTTTGAAAAAAAAATCGTAAGAGGCTTCGGAATTGATCAGCCCGCATCCTATTTTATATGAATATAATGCATCATCATATTTACCGAGCATGGTTAACGCCTTAGCAAGCACAATATGGGCGGTCGGGTAATCAGGGAAAAGTGGCAATCCTTCCTGTAAAATCTCAACAGCTTTGTCTACATTATTAGCAAAAATCTCCGCATTTGCCTTTCTGACAAATAACGGAGATTTTTTATTATACTCGTAAATTAAACTTACTTTTTCGTCGAAAATATTCTTTGCGGTTTTTCCCACGTCAAAACCTATTTTTTAGAATAGGCATGTCTGATTGACGTTACTGAGACAAACGAAAAACCAATAAAAAATAAAAGTTGAAACGGGATAGCGGCAATTTCTAAAAAGTAAATAGATGAACCGATGCCGACCAAACAGTAAAGAGCCATTATTAATTCAACAATAACCGAAGGCTCTAACTTTTTGTTTACGTATTTATTGTTTGCCCATGAATCCTTTTGATCAACAACTTTAAATTTCGGAGTTCTCACAAAATCGCTTTTTCTGCTTAACAATCCTTCGATCACTGCACGAGAATTGTTGACCGCAAAACCCATGCTTCCCGCCATAAACAGAGGAAAGAGGACAATCTTTTTGCGCCAGTCTGTGCGAATATCTTTTTGTGAATAAAGATAGAAAACAAACGAGCCGATAAAGGCGAGAATAAAAATAGACATTACTGCAAAATATGCTTCGTGTGAACCGCTATTTTTGATAAAAATTAACGGCACATTCAAAATAGCCGCTAAAAGAATAAACGGGAAAGCTAAATTGTTTGTCAAATGAAACGTCGCCTGAATCTTCACTCTTAACGGCAATTTCGATTTCAAAACGAGAGGAAGAATTTTCTTTGCAGTTTCAATGGCGCCTTTTGTCCAGCGGAATTGCTGAGCTTTTAAAGCATTAATTTCCGAAGGTAATTCGGCGGGAGAAATTTCATCGCGGAGGAAAACAAATCTCCAACCTTTTAACTGAGCACGATAACTTAAATCTAAATCTTCAGTTAAGGTATCAGCATGCCAATTACCGGCGTCTTCAATGCAGCTTCTTCTCCAGATACCGCCGGTTCCGTTAAAGTTGATAAAAAATCCGGCTTTGTTTCTAACGTTCTGTTCAATAACAAAGTGACCGTCCAACGCCAAAGCCTGCGCTTTAGTTAAGATTGAATAATCACCATTAAGATGTTCCCAGCGTGTCTGTACCATGCCGATTTTATCATCGGTAAAATGTGTTAGCGTCTTTTTCAAAAAATCTTTTGAGGGAATAAAATCAGCATCAAAAATAGCAATGAATTCACCGGTAGCGGTTTTCATTCCTTCTTTTAATGCGCCTGCTTTAAAGCCTTCACGGTTAGTTCTTCTTACGTGAAGAATGTCAAAACCTAACGCTTTCTTTTCTGCAACTTTACGAGCAACCAAATTAACAGTTTCGTCGGTTGAATCGTCAAGTACTTGAATTTCCATTCTATCTTTCGGAAAATCAATCTCGCAAACGGAATCAATTAACCGTTCGACAACATATAACTCATTATACAACGGAAGTTGGATCGTCACTTTCGTATCAGGATTAATCTCAACATCTGCAGCCGGTTTAACGTTTTTGTATTTGTTGTAATAGTAGATCATAAAAAATCCATGACTACTAAAAACAAATAAAATGAACAACGAAACAAAATATGAGATAAGTACTATCTCATCCATAACTTCTCCTATAAATTAAATTACCAACCAGACACTGTATCTAACAGAATATCATCACTTATTTTATCAATTGCCGTTTCAATGCCGGAATTTCTTTCTGTAATTCCACCGGAATAATCACCATAGTTAGAGAACTGTTTTTCATAAACGGTTCGTCTCTTCACTAAATCTTTAAAGACAACATGTACTGTAATGGTTATTCTTCTTGAAGCCACATTTTCACCGGCGGAAACAATCGCCGGAACATCTGAAAGCGAAACTACTACACATTCGAGCACCGCGTCGGCGCTGCTTTTATCTGCAATTTGCAGATTGTTATCATCAATAAATTTTTGCGTTAATTTTTCTGTGAGCAATTCACTCAGCCGGGGTTCTCCAGAACCGCTTCTATCTTCCGCAAAAGGTATTGCTACCGATTTCAAATGTGGTGGAACAGAAGCTCCGGAAAACGAATAAGGGCATCCGGAACACCCCGTAAAATTACTCAATATTCCGATGACAAACAACAAAACAAGAGGTTTTAGGAACGTCTGTGCTTTACTAAAAATATTCGATTTTTTCACTTTTTGCCAACTTTTTAAAGATTATATTCTTTTATTTTTCTGTACAACGTTCTCTCACTAATTCCAAGTATTTCTGCAGCGATTCTCTTGTTCCCTTTTGATTTTTCCAGTGCAAGCATCGTTGCTCTTTTACTGGCTTCCTCAACACTGTGTGCATCATTTGCATCATCTTGAATTTCGAGATTTTCTTTCTCTTTTTGCAACAGAATTTCCTTTATATCAAGGATATCTTTTTTCAACTCAAACAATGCCCGATAGATAAATTCTCTTTCAACTTCCTCTGGAGTTTTTCTGGTAACAACCGGAAAGTTCATAGAGGTCCCGGATTTAGGATAAGGAATAATCTGTTCGAAAATTTCTTTCGTGATTTTCGCGTTTTTTGTTAATGCAATAGAAGTTTCAACGGCGTTTTTCAATTCACGAACATTTCCGGGCCAAGGATACTCATGCAGGTAATCTAATGCTTCAGTTGAAAATACCGGCTTTGCGGTTCTATTCTCTTCGGCAAATTTATCGGCAAAGAAATGGACCAATTCAAAAATATCCACTTTTCTTTTCCGTAGCGGCGGGATATGAATTGTAACAGCTTTTAACCGGAAGAATAAATCTTCCCGAAATCTTTTTGCATCAACTTCGTTTTGTAAATCCTTATTTGTCGCCGCCAAAAATCTGACATCAACTTTTGTAAGAGTTTCCGCGCCGATACGCATAAACTCTTTTGTTTCGATTGCCCTAAGGAGTTTCACCTGCGTAGTGACTGGCATTTCGGCAATTTCATCAAGAAATAATGTCCCACTATTGGCAAGTTCAAAATAACCTTTACGTGCATCGGTAGCCCCGGTAAACGAACCTTTATTATGCCCAAACAATTCACTTTCCAAAATGCCTTCGGGGATTGCGCCGCAGTTGACACTAATTAGAGGATTTTCTGCACGGCGACTTGCACTATGAATAGCTCGTGCAAAAACTTCTTTGCCAACGCCGCTTTCTCCAAAAATTAAAACGGAAATATCAGAGGCTGCAACCTGGATAAGGATATCTATCAAGTCGTGAATTTCTTTTGATTTTCCGACGATGCCGAATTTTTTTTGTAATTGTTCTATTGTCATCATTTAAATTGAGTTTACTGCTCCAAAAATAAGAAATAAATCGATTGCATAAAGGAGGAAAGGAAGGTTTATATAATTTTTAGCGATCTTGTTCCCATAGTTGAAAATTAATCTTTTACAATCACTTTTCTTTCGGAACAACTCTACTGTTTAATTGAAAATCAAGATCAACTTTATCCCGTATCTTTTCAGCAGATGTTTTATCCTCAAACTTGCCGAGATACAAAACGTTGAATATAGTCCCCGCGACATTTTTTTCGGTCATTTCAACCTCGTACCCTGAATCTTCAAGATCAGCTTTTAAGGCTTCGGCATTTTTAATATTGCTAAACGCACCAACCTGAATTGTGAACCGGTAGTTTTCGGATTTTGACGAGGTTATTTCTTTAGTCTGGTTTTCTTCCACATCTATTGCGGCAACTTTTTCAACTGAAGGGATATAACTCGATTTAGGATATTCGGTTTTTAATTTTTTAAGATACCCGGCAGCTTCTTTTTCATTACCGATTGCGGTGTAGTAATTGTAAATTCTAAAAAGAATAGCGTCGGCATATTTTGATTTAGGAAACATCTTTACAATTTTAAGATATTTTTCATTTGCTTTTGCCCCATCTTCGGTAAGTAACGCCGAAAGAAAAAGTAACGACGGATCTCCAGGATTCCGCTTCAATAAAGGTTGAAGTTCTTCCTTCACTTCACCGCTTTTTCCTTCTTCAATTTTTTTAAGAAGAGGAACGATATTATATTCTTGCGAAAAAGACTTTTCAGTAAAAAAGAAAAGAAGTGATGCAAAAAAGATGAAATTTTTAAGTGTCTTTATCATTTAAAACCAAATTCTCTTAACTGGCTAATCTTACTTCGGAGGAATCTTTTTTATCGAGAATCGTAACGACTGTTCCGAACAATGTTGCTGAAGTTGCACGATTAATTGAAACTTCAACATAATCACCTTCGCCAATGCTTTCATGCCTTGGGATTATAACTATTTTATTTGCATCTGTTCTGCCGGAAAAAAAGTCTTCCGATTTTTTGCTTGCTCCTTCTACCAAAACAATTTCATTCTTTTCTAATAACTGTTGATTTATATCGAAGGAAATTTGTTGTTGCAATGCGATTATTTCCTGGAGGCGTTTGGATTTTGTCTCTTCCTTTACATCATCCTCCATTTTGAATGCTTTTGTTCCTTCGCGCGGCGAATACTTGAACATATAGGCTCCGTCGTATCTCACTTTTTGCATTACATCTAACGTTGCAAGATGATCTTCAAACGATTCGGTAGGAAAACCGCTGATAATATCCGTTGAGAAGGAAACATTCGGAATAATTTTTCTGGCTTTATCAATGATAGTGAGGTAATGTTCAATCGTGTAGGTTCTGTTCATCAATTCCAAAATTCTATTTGAACCCGATTGCACCGGGAGATGAATGTAGTTACACAGATTGTCATGTTCGGCAATCGTGTAGAGAAGTTTGTCAGATAAATCTTGCGGATGAGACGTGGAAAATCTTATACGCATTTTCTTGTTCACTCCGGCAACGGCGGCAAGCAGATCGGCAAAATCATTCTTATCATCCAAATAAGAATTTACATTTTGCCCAAGCAAGGTTACTTCACGAAAACCACGCGAAGAAAGCATATTCACTTCGGTCACAATTGATTCAAGACTCCGGCTGCGTTCTCTTCCCCGTGTAAACGGAACAACACAGAACGAGCAGAACTTATCACAGCCGCGCATAACCGAAAGCCATGCATGCAAGCCATCTTCTCGGAACGGAAGAATATCGTCATACGTTTCAGAACGGGAGAGTTTAACTCCGATTCCTTTTTCACCACCGAATGCGGCATCAATAAATTCGGGTAAGCGTCTGTATTCGTCGGGACCAACAACCAGATCGACAACTTTTTTTTCTTCAATTAAATCTTTGCGCAACCGCTCAGCCATACAACCGAGTACCCCAAGAATCATCCCCGGTTTTTTATCTTTTAAAGCCTTGAAGTTTCCGAGCCGTCCATAAATTCTTTGTTCGGCGTTATCGCGAATACTACAGGTGTTTAGCAGAACAACATCCGCATCTTTTACTTCTTGAGTAATGGCATATCCCTGAGAATTTAGAATTCCCATCACTACTTCGGAATCGGCTAAATTCATTTGACAGCCGTACGTCTCGATATATACTTTACTTTTTTGCATTAAACCATTTCTATATAAATTATGAGGACTAAAAGGTATAGTTGATTGGAATGACTAGAATCCATTTAGTTGAAAAAGCACTAAACTGAGCAACGCAATAGTCAGACCCAGGTATTAAAATGTCCAAACAATTGCTAATAATTTTCTATTTTTGTTACAAATATAAGGTATTATTTGTAAAAGAATCAATGCGAAAGCGAATATGAAAAACTACGATATTCTTATTATTGGTGGAGGTATTGTCGGAACAGCAACGGCAATGCAGATCCTCAGACAAAGACCACAATTAAAACTTTTACTTATCGAAGAGGAAAATTCACTCGCTCCTCATCAAACGGGAAACAACAGCGGTGTTATTCATTCGGGACTCTATTATAAACCCGGTTCGTTAAAAGCCCAAAACTGTGTAAACGGCAGAAAGTTGATGTATCAATTCTGTGAAGAGAACGGAATTAAATATGAGCGATGCGGAAAACTTGTTCTAGCGTCAGATGAAAATGAACGCCAAAAATTGGATGATCTGGAAAAACGGGGAAAAGAAAACGGGTTAACACAAATGAGAAGAGTTCCAAAAGAAGAAATAAAAAATTTTGAACCGTACGCTTCAGGTATTGACGCATTATTCGTTGGAGAAACCGGAATTGTTAATTACACAGAGGTTACAGAGGCGTTTGCAAAAAAAATAAAAGAGCTAAATGGAGAAATCAATCTCAACACAAAATTTCTTGGAATAAAAAAAGAGAATTCCCGGTTAATAATTGAAACTTCGAATGGAGTTTTTACCGCTTCGTATTTGGTTAACTGCGGTGGTTTGTATTCGGATAAGATAGCGGAAATTTGCGGCATCGATCCCAAAGTGCAGATCATTCCGTTCCGTGGAGAATATTACCAGATAAAAGAAGAAAAAAAATATCTTGTAAAAAATTTGATTTATCCTGTCCCCGATCCGCGTTTTCCTTTTCTCGGGGTTCATTTTACACGTATGATAAACGGAGGAATAGAAGCAGGGCCAAATGCAGTGTTAGCTTTCAAACGCAAAGGATATTTAAAAACTGATTTTTCATTATCGGATATATCAGATTATTTTTTTTCGCTCGAATTCTGGATCATGGCAAAAAAATATTACCGGATGGGCTTTGATGAATTTAGAAGAAGTTTCAGTAAAAAACTTTTTGCCGAAGCGCTGCAAAAGTTAATTCCCCAAATAACGGAAGAAGATATTGAGCCAAGCGGTTCAGGTGTGCGAGCCCAAGCTTTAGATAGAAATGGAAATCTACTGGATGATTTTTGCTTAATTGAAGCGGAAAGAATGATGCATGTAGTAAATGCCCCTTCACCTGCAGCTACCGCATCAATAAGTATCGGGCAGACTATCGCGGAAAAAGTAATTTATAACCTTAAATGATTAAAATATAGGGTAATAACTTGAGCTTATTCTTTTGGCTCACCTATTTCCTTCTTTTTTTCCGAAGAGTTTTTATTTAATTGTTCAATAAATTTTGCTATCCTCTCATTCAATAAAATGGGATCAATAGGTTTTAAGAGGTAACCGGAAATTCCTTTTGCAATAAATTTTGCAATAAGTTCCTTATCATTTACTGAAGAGTAGATGATAACCGGAAGGTTCTTAAATCTGAGATCTTTTCGAATTTCATCAAATATTTCCACGCCATTCATTATGGGTAGATAGATATCTAAAAAAACAAGATCAGGTTTTTCCCGTTGAATTGCTTCCCATCCGTCAAAACCGTCATGCGCTTCAAATACCTCGAAGCCGAACCTCTTCTTAAGCATATTTACCAGAATGCGACGATTTATAATATCGTCTTCAACAACTAAAACTTTTAGGTTACCCATTCTATTCCCACTGTTTGTCTCTAAAATCGCACTGTTTAGCTCACACAAAAATAATAAAAACCTCTATCAAACATAAAAAAATAATTTTTAAAACAGCGTTAGCTTGTCCAGCAATAATAAATCTATTCAGTACAAAAAGTTGATTATTACCTTTTCAAAAACTCAGCGATGGTGTCAACAACAAACTTCAGCTGCGCTTCTGTCAATTCCGGAAAGATCGGCAACGCAATTGTATCGCTTGCTGCACTGTTTGAAATTGGAAAATCCGCATCCTTACAATGAAGATTAGCAAAACATTCCTGGCGATGGAATGGAACCGGGTAATAAATTTCTGACCCAATTTCTTTTTCCCCTAAATACTGACGAAGCTCGTCCCTCTTTTCAACTCTAATAATGTACTGATTATAAATATGATAATTCTGCACACCGGATTCCTTATAAACCGCTTTTGGAAGGAGTACTTTATTCTGATTATCAAAACCAAGTTTTCCCTCTTCTTCAGTCAGACCGGCATTAACAAAAAACTGTGTGTAAAGTTTTGCGTTTTGTCTTCTCTTTTCAGACCATTGATCTAGGAAAGGAAGTTTAACATTAAGTACGGCAGCCTGGATTTCATCAATTCTAAAATTTCCGCCAATGACTTTATGATAATATTTCGGTTTCATACCGTGAACACGCATCATCCTCAGCATTTCACCTAACTCATCGTCGTTGGTAACCACGAGTCCACCATCGCCAAAACAACCAAGATTTTTGCTGGGGAAAAAAGAATAGCATCCAATGTCTCCTATAGTTCCGACTTTTTTTCCATCTTTATACTGTACACCGATTGCCTGAGCTCCGTCTTCAACAACTTTTAGGTTATGTTTTTTAGCAATGGCCATAATTTCATCCATCGCTGCGCTTTGTCCATAAAGGTGCACGGGAATGATCGCTTTCGTTCTTAGTGTAATAAGATTTTCAATCGCCTTGGGATCGAGATTAAAAGTGATTGGATCAATATCGGCAAAGACGGGAACCGCGTTTAACCGGGAGACAACTCCGGCGGAGGCAAAAAATGAAAATGTTGGTACAATAACTTCATCACCGGGTTGAATGTTTAGAGCCATCAAAGCAAGGAGTAATGCATCAGTTCCGGATGAAACACCGATTGCATATTTACATCCGAGATATTCTTTTAAAGAGGATTCAAGTTTTTCAACTTCTTTCCCGAGAATAAAGTATTGCGATTCGGCGACACGAATAAGTGCTTCATCAAGCTCTTTTTTGTGTGCTTGATATTGGAGTTTCAGATCTAATAATGGAACTTTCATAGTAGTAATTCTTCTTTTATTTATTGTGAAATCTAATTTTATTTATTTAGTGAGTGAAATAATCTTTAAAGTAATGTTCCTTTTAACAAGAGTAATGCAATTGAAAAATAAATCATCAAACCGGTAACATCTACAAGTGTTGCAACAAACGGAGCTGAAGAAGCCGCCGGATCAAAGCCGATTTTTTTCAACCCAAGCGGAAGCATTGAACCCATTAAGGTTCCCCACATAACTACACCAATTAATGCAACACTAACCGTGAACGCGATCAACAGCCAATGTGGTCCGTACATTCCCGAAAAATTTTGCCAGAGCGTTATCCGCAAAAAACCAAGAACGGCTAAAATTGCTCCCAGAATTAATCCTGAAAGCAGTTCTCTTTTCATAACAAAAAACCAATCCCTGATACTCACTTCGCCCAAAGACAAAGCACGTATAACAAGTGTAGCCGCTTGAGAGCCGGAATTTCCACCACTTGAAATAATCAGCGGAACAAATAAAGCAAGAACTACCGCCTTACTTATTTCATTTTCAAAAAATCCCATTGCTGATGCCGTAAATAATTCACCTATAAATAGCACACTTAACCAGCCCGCCCGCTTTTTTATCATTTGTAATAATGGAATATCAGCATATGATTCTTCTAAGGCTTCAACTGCACCTAGTTTCTGAAAGTCTTCAGTTGCTTCTTCTTCGGCTACATCTAAAACGTCATCAACCGTAACGATACCAACTAAAATTCCTGATGAATCGGTAACGGGAAGAGCTATTCTATCATATTTTTTAAATACTTCAACCGCTTTTTCCTGGTCATCAAACACCTGTAGATAAGTAAAGTTGCCATCCATTAATTCATTAACACTTAATTCAAGAGGAGCTAAAAGAAACTCCCCGATTTTAATATCATCAATTAATTTCCCTTTTTCGTTAGTAATGTAGATAATATTAAGCGTTTCAATATCTTTTCCATGTGTCCGAATATAATTGAGAACCTCCTGTACCGTCCAGTTTTCCCGGATTGCCAAATAATCCGGAGTCATTAAACGTCCTACACTGTTTTCTGGATATCCGAGCAGCGATTGGGCAACGTGGCGCTCTTTTACGGAAAGAAGACTCATCATTTGCTTCAAAACGGATGCGGGAACTTCTTCCAACATAGCGGTTCTATCATCGGGAGACATATCGTTGAGAATAAAGGCAACTTCCTCATTCCCAAGAGCTTTAAGAAGAGAAAGTTGTACGTCAACGTCTAGATATTCAAAAGTGTCAGTCGCAATATCTTTTGGAATAATGCGGAAAAGGATGGCTTGTTCGTAATCCGGTAAATCGGAAAGTAAATCAGCTATATCAGCCGGAGTCCAATCAAGTAAAACCTCTTTCAAAGAGGAGAAATCTCGGGAATTAATTAAGTCCTTAATTTCCGGTTGCAAAATTTGTCCCAGCATCATAGTCTCCTACTCTTGACGATCAATTTTCTACATTGGATTGTTACTTTTTGTTATTAATAAAGGAATCATGCGTATAAACAGATGAACTTTACGAAAAAATTTTTGATTTATAAAAATATAGTATTAAATTTGCAATTCAAAATTATTTTGAACGGGCGCGTAGCTCAGTGGTAGAGCAACACCCTTTTAAGGTGAAGGTCGGTGGTTCGAGCCCACCCGCGCTCACAAAAAAG
>Ga0172379_10001350_pt1 | contig 49545 bp, 53 predicted proteins | sample GrowelOW334metaG_FD_119756 | JGI IMG/M metagenome (GOLD analysis project Ga0172379, IMG submission 119756) | Groundwater microbial communities from an aquifer near a municipal landfill in Southern Ontario, Canada - Groundwater well OW334 metaG | ecosystem: Environmental > Aquatic > Deep... | reverse complement strand
TCTCATCTTTTTTATTTTTTGTAAAAAAATCAAACATGTTTGTAAATGAATTATGAATTAAGATTTATGAATTAAGAATAAGAAATTTTGTTTTTTTATTTTTATCATAATTCATTATTCATACTTCTTAATTCAGTTTTATTGGCTTCTCGCTTTCACCTGGATTAAATATTTTGTAAAACAATTCTACTACTTCGTCTGTACCAAGCTTGGCTACTCGCACACCGCAACGCACCAAACCTTGCTCGACTACCCCCATCCTTTGCTCCAATTGGTTTTTCTTTTCTTCGAAGTCCTCTTCTTTGGCTTCTTTACTTTTTTCATTACTGCCAAATGGGAATTTGCTACTTGTTTTGATGAGGGCGGCATCGTAGGGTACTACTATAAAGAAGTTTTTGGTCATAATGTTGGTGGACTCAGTGAAGCTCTTTATGAATGCCATGTATTGCTCAATCTGAATCTTCATCAAATCGTTAGTTTGTTCCTTGTACCGCCCTTCTAAAAGAGCAATATAGGGGCGGATATCAAGCCTTCGTGATTGGATTAAAATTTGGACAGAAAAATCTAAAGAATTTAAAAAATCTTGAAATTGCAAAAGTATAGCTTGCCTTTCGTCATTGGATTTCAAAGAAAAGTTTACGCTTGAAGCCATGAGGACACCGCGCATTCCTCCTTCTTTTAATATGACGATACCGTCTCGGACGTCATCTATGGGTACGAATTCTTGAGTTGCGTTTTTGGGCATAAATACATTATACAGTCTAAAATTTTTAATTCCTAACTATTTGCGTTTTTTTCGTCTTCTTTTTTCTTTACATCTAGTTCCCAATTTAAGTCTTTGAGTTTACTTTGAGATAAATTTGGCACGATCAAAGAACTAAATTTGTTGGTGTTGCTTGCGTTTTCTCCGGACTCTTCCTCAGGCTCTTTTTTGTGCCAAATATAAAGCTTGTCTTTCAAAAAATAGCGGAAAGCGGACTCCATAATGTTTACAAAAGGCCTATTGTTTACTTTATAAAAAGCCAAAGCCAAAGCCAAGACCACGATAGGTGAAGCTATCAGTAGTCCAAAAAAAATACCAAAAAACACCACTCCGACTACCGCTACGCTAGCTCCGCCAGCTAAATATATAAATTGTTTCAGGGTGAAAGGCCCAAATATTTTATCTTCTACATCTATAAATTGTGGTATTTGAAATCTCATAGGGTATGAATTATGAATTAAGAATCATGAATTATGCTTAAGTCTATTAGATTTTAGCAGACCATTGCAAAGTTTACTAACGATCACCGTTTGTCCACCAATTTCTTGAAATATTTTATTATCTATATATCCAACATCTCTGGAAACCAATAATTGATTTTGTACTTCAGTTAAAGAACCTAAAGCAATAGAATAAAACTGGGCCTTGTCTTTAAAAGTATTTCTACTAAATCCTTCGGCAATGTTGGAAGTAATCGAGACAACGGCTCTTCTAATTTGGTTTGTTAATCCAAATATTTCATCTTTTGGGAAATTTTTTGTTGTTTTATAAATCATGATTACCAATTTATGTCCTTCTTTCCACACATTCAGATCTGTAAAAGATTTTATTTTTTGCTCTTTGCTTAATTCATAATTCATAATCCCTAATTCAGTTTATGGATTCACGATATGGATCACTCTCCCCAATATAATTATGTATTACTTTAGACCCCGTGTTTTCTACTGGTAAGTTTGCTGGTTTTTCTTCCTTCCCATTCATACTTCTTGATTCATAATTCATAATTCCGCCATCAGCCTGCTTTGCAGGCTGCATGGCTCTTGCCTGATTTAAAATAATTTGTTCAAAACTATCCCCTACCCTCCTTTCTTTTGGTTCTGTAGGTTTGATTTGTGTTTGGATATTGGTTTGTTCGGGAGATTTTTGGGGTTTTTCTTCTGACTCACTTTCATTATCATTATTAGCGTTTATTTTTTGATAAATATTGTCTAGATTATTTAATATCTCGCTCTCTACTTCACTAGATAGTTTTTGACTCAGTATATTGTCTACACTTATCTCATTGGTTATGATTCTTTGCAAAACTTCTTTACTATTTATTTCCATTAGAAAATCAACAACAGCTTTTGCCAAAGTATCATGTTGTTTTTGGTCTAGGTTATTTCTTTGGGTTATATCATCAATAAATTCATCTATTTCTGGTGAAGCGATAATATCCCGTATTTTTTGCGGTAGTTTTTTGTATATATCTCTTTTTTGTTGTGGCGTATACATTTTTATGGTGTCCAATTATCTACTCTAGTTGCATGATTCATCCATGTGTTCTGAGGAACTGTTGAGTGGGCTCGTATATCTCTAATTTCATCAGGTTGTAGGTCACCGTCAGACATCAAGTCGGCAAGTTGTCTAACGTTTAATCTAGGGATTATTAATGGACTGATACGAGCTTCATGAGAAAGTTTACGAGCTTGTTTTGGTGGTAATTTACTTATAATGCTGTCTAACGCTGCAGCCGTAAATGTAGCGGCGTGAGCTGGGTTTGTTGCTATTTTGTGTATTTCATCAATTCTTTCACGGCTAACGGCATCATTCTTCGCTTCTTTTGCGGATTTTTCTGTTTTCTCTTTTTCTTCTAAGGACAAAGTACTTCTTAGTCTGGTTGTTGTAGGGTTTGTCCCTGTTCCTCCAGATGCGACATGTCTATTGTCCAAAACTTCATCAAGAGCGGCTCGGTCTCTAGCTGATAATTTTTCATACATATACTTCTGGTCACTTGGACTCAAGCTGGATAAATGATCTGCCAAAATTTCTGGTTGAGTTTTGAATCTTTTCATTACGTCGTCAGTTCTCTTCCTCCTCTTCTCATCCTTATTGCTTGCACTAGCTGAGAAACCCCCTACTCCTCCAGCTTTACCGACAATGCCCATGGTGTCATTTATATAACTATCTGCCCCGATGCTTTTGGCTAATTTGCTATTTCCCAATCCTCTGACATCAAAACTGCTGCCTGCAAGTTTTTGGGCAGTTGCCAATTTCATTCTTGCTCCTAAATCTCCTCTAGCGGCTCTTTCTTGTAAGTTTTTATCACTCGCCACTGCATTTGCTCCTCTTCCAATTATTTGTCTTTGTGCCCACGCCGTACCACCAATCGCCACAGCACCAATACCACCGGAGATAGCTTTGAATCCCGCAGTCTTGCTGGCCATAGTTTTTGAAATAACCAGAGCGGCGATGGCGAAACCCATAATCAGTACATAGTTAAGAAGTAAAGCCATGGCACCTTCTTGGTTTTTTGCTGGGTCTTTTATCAAATCTATCCATGATGTTGTTGCACTAGATTTTGAGGCGAATAAAGAGTTACCAAGATTAAAAGCTACCCAAGTTAAAGCAAAATAAAGAGGTGCAAAAAATGATTGAGCTATCAAGGCGTCTTTCCACTCATCAAATTTTTTTGATTGGCCGGGTATGATATAGGCAATCAAAGCTAGAGGCGAAAGAATCATTAAAAAAACCAAGAGAATAAATCTTGTGGCAAACATTATGCCGACAATTAAGAAAAATATTGCAGACATAAGCATAAAAATCGAACTCATAATTCCTGTTATTAGAATATTTTGGGCGTTTATCCCGCCATCTAAAATGTTTATTCCGTACCAAGTTTGGAGTCCTAACATTCTCATGTAGCCACCGGAAATACCTTTAAAATTTGCCGATCCACCTGGTATTGTGCTTCCAAGTTGCATATTGTTGGCGGCAATTGATTTATAAAAACCGACAGCGACAATGTTTGAAGCGTCAATCACTACTTTTGAAAAGAAAAGACTGAAGTTTATGAGTAAAGCTACGATGATTATGTTTCGTATGGTGGTTTGGAAATTACCAAAATTAGAATCAAACATGGCTTTGAATGCTGCGTAGAGTAGTACGAATATAAAAGCCATATTGGCCACATCTCGCAAAGTCTCCCAAGTCGTAGTGATAGTTTTGCCTAATCCCACAGAATCACCGAGATTTGTGGATACTTCTACTATTGTGTATTGAATGACCGTATCGAGTATCCACCCTGAAAAAATGAGTATTAGGGAGGAAAGGGTCATAAGGACATAACCAATAGAAGCAAGAAGTGGTCCGAAAGTCACATCGCCGACTAGTTGAAACATACTAGCGATCGTATCCCCTATTCCAGCTCCAAAAACAATGTTTGGTACAGAAATACCCACTAAAGATACGATCAATATTGCAAATTTTAAAGATTTTTTGGGCATTTGATTTTAGGGTGTTGCACAAAGTGGATCCATTGGATTGTAAGAAGCATTGTTTGGATCGCAGATTGGGTCGGGGTTTGGTATAGGTACATTCAATACATCTAAATTTTGTTGGTTGCCAAAATAATCAGTGGTTGAAGCTGCAGTACTATTGGATAATTGGTCTGTGAATGTCTGACCACTAGTAGACGAGTCGGGCTGGCTCAAAGATCTCAATCCTTTGCCTATGCCACCTACCACTTGGCTTATAAGTTGGTTCAAAAGAGCACTGACCATCTCGTTTATTTCGTCTGCTGCTTGTAATCTGCCTTGGCCCATTCCTAATTGTTCATTTAGTTTACTTTCTATTACTGAACCAGGGGTGTTGGTGATTTTGTCACTTTCTTTGCAGTCACCTGCTTGGACGCTCCCTAGGGTTTTGTTACAAGTATTCATAGCTTCGTTACAAAGAGGTACGCGAGAATTTCTGGCCTCAGGCCCCCCAGCATTGAGACAAGTTTGATAAGAAGCAAAACATTGTTCTGTTCCGCCTCCAGCTATCTCAGTCCCAGGCTTGCATTCCTTATAAGACATAAAGCCGTTGCCTTGTAGAAGCTCTTCTTTTTGGGTGCCTTGTCTGGTAGAAATTTGGAGATACATTTCGTTTTCGGCTTGTATATAAGCTCCGATCGGGTTGTTTTGTTGTCTCTGGGTTAATTCAAAGAAATTGTCCCAACCACCGTTATCAAAATTGTCCATAAAATTATCCATATTTTGACCGACTTGAGTCAGAGTACATTGCCATCTTTGGTTATCTGGATTGTAGTTTCTGGCTAGGGCCAATCTTATTTTGGCCTGTATTGGACCACAGAGGAAGTTCAGATTTGGATTACTAAATATATATTGACCAGCTACTTTGTCGCCAATATCGGTGTAAAAAGCTTCAGGGTTGGTAATGAAAGCGGGGCTACCTTGGAAACCGCTATTTATCCAATTGACTACACTTTTGGACATTCTTTCTATGATAGTGTTTACGATCATACTGGCTACGCCGTCGAGCCCGTACTCTTTGGTTATATTTGTGTAATCGATGACTGGTATGCCAGCCTCAGCTTTGTTGGCCAATAAAGGAGAGAAAACAAAAGTAATAACTAAAATTAAAACAATTATTTTTTGATTAATTTTTTTCATTGAAAATTAGAAATTGATAATTAAACTTATTATATCCCATATAATAAGTAGTAACCACCGCTACCTTGTTTATAAATAATCTTATTACTAATAATAAAAGCTTTGATTGCCTCGTGAGCTTGTCTGAATGTATTTTTGCCTTCTTGATACAGCTGTAAGGCAAGTAAACTTTGCATTGGGTCGCTAAAAACTAGTCTAGTTTCTTTGAGAGCCAAAGCCACTTTTTTAATGCTATTTGTTAGATCTAAATGAGCCTTCACAAAAGTCTTGGGTACGGGCATTTTTTCAAGTTGGCTCGCGACTGTTTCGTAAACTAAAATAACACTATCTAGTTCGTTGATTTTGGTGTAATCTTTGCTACTGATGGCCGTACTCAAAATCTCCAATTCATCCCCCACTTCTTTGGGTTTGCTATTTTTTAATATTATTCCCAGATTTTCACCATAATCAGTGATTGATTGTTTGCCATTGTCTGGAATGATATTTAATTTGGTATCTAGTACTATCTTATTTGCCAACTGATCTGCCAAACTCGTACCTTGGTCTACTATTTTTTGAATAGACGTGTTATCTAGATTGCCATTCTGTTTGAGAGCCAAATAATTTGATATCAAAGTTTTTGAAACGATGTCAGTAGTGGTTTCTACCGCGGTTTCCGTCTCTGATGTGGAGCTTGCTTGTACGGGTGGGGCGACACTGCCGAGTTCATTTTGCCAATTTGGATTTTCAGGTATAGAAACTTTTTCGCCGGCTACCAAATTGCTGGCGTAGTTGATAGCTTGAGAGCTTTTGTCTCTACCAAAAGTGATGATAATGGATCCTACTAAAGCGATAGTTATTATTAAAATACTGAGAACTTTTTTACTTGGCAAAATCATGCATTCATTATAGCACCCAGTAGTAGATTTTAGCATTGCACCTTGTGCATAAAATTTATTTTAATGCCAAAATTCACTACTGGGTAGCAAATTTTTTGTCAAACAAATCCAATCTTGTGTTTTCAAATCTTCAGCTCTGGCTTTTTCCGAAATTCCGCATTTTTCAAAACTTATTTTTAAGTCTGAGATATCCAAATTTGATATTTCTGTAAGGTTTTTAATAAGTAGTTTTCTTTTGTGGGCAAAACCGGTTTTTAGTATTTCAAAAAACTTTTTTTCAGAAAGAGAAATAAATCTATCTTTACTTATATTCCTAATAGCCAAAATAGCTGAGTCTACTTTGGGTTTAGGATTGAAACTGCCCGCTTTGATCACCCCGCCAAATTCGGGTGTGCCGTACGCTTTTATTGAAACACTCAATATTGATTCTTTGCCATCACGAGCCATCACTCTTTCCGCTACTTCTTTTTGGACTACGAAAGTGATGGATTGAGGCGGGTTTTCGGCTTCCAAAGCTTTTTTAAATAAAGCACCAGTTATGTAATATGGGATGTTGCCAACTAGTTTGTAAGCAATGCTTCCTGATGAATTTTTTTCGCGTTGTGCTGATTTTTCTTCGAAAAATATCGAAAAAAATTCATCAGGAAGCTCCAGCACGTCTTCGTTAAAAATTTTCAATTTGTTTTCTTCAATTTCTTTTTTAAATTTTTCTTGCAAAAATGCCACCATCCTCTCATCTTTTTCAATAGCGATAACTTTCAGAGCTCTTTCCAAAAGCAATTCAGTCAGTGTCCCTTCCCCTGGCCCAACCTCTACTACCACGTCAGTTTTTTCGATTTGCGCAAAGTCGGCAATTTTTTTCAAAATCCCTTTATCTTTCAAAAAATTCTGCCCAAGTGATTTTTTAGCTTCAATCATTTTGTAAATTTAAATGTGGACAGTACAGACTTAATCAGTCTGGTAGATTCATCTTTTTCGGCAGTAGAGAAGAATTCTATTGTGATTTTATTTCCATTTTTATCTACTATATCTACATAATCTTGAAAATAATTTCTTGACTGCTCTAAGATACGCCTAGGTCCAAATTCTTGGCCTTTGTCTAAAAAGATATAAGCATTCAGATTAGCAAGTTTTATATTTGTACACAAAAATAATCCATCGTCTGATTCGCATTTTTGTTTTGAGGCGTTATTTTTAAGAGCGTAACGCACCACTATCATATCTGGGTTTATATCGTATGTTATAGGTCCCTTTTTTAATGTCCACTCATATGGGTATTTAAATTCAAATCCGTATTGTTCATCGTTGTAAATTTTTCCGTTAAAAACTTCTACTTGGGTTTCAGTTTCTAAGTCAATAGGTTGAAATGTCTCAAATATTTTTGACATCCTTCTGTCCAAAGGGACACTGCAACTGGTTGGTTCCATTATTTGGTATTTAATGCCTTTATCTACAAAAACCAACTCTTTATCACAATAACTACCCCCTAGTGTCAGTATTAGAGCGTCTTGGTTTTTAAATTTAAGAGGTTGCCAATTTTCTTCGGTTTGCTTGATGGAGTCTAGGGTTTGGTTTGTTTTTGAAGCTGATATATAAAAATTTGTATCACCCACATAAATATTAACTTGGCTGTAATTCTCGTTTATTTTTAATTTTAAATCCTTAGGATATTTAAATTTAAATAAAAAGTTTTTGTTTTCATAAGTTTGCCATAAAGAGTCGTCCACATTTAATTTCATTGTGCTTAATATTTGCTCAAGAGTTGGTTGGTACTCGGTTAAAGTGCCCTTATCACCATAAACCGATAGTCTTACTGATAAACCGACACTACAAATATCCTTATAAAACATACTAGTAGTGGCGTTTTCCACTGATTCTTTAAATTCACCAATTGAATTGTAAGAATCGCAAGATTTTGTGGCTACGTTAAGGCTAGCTTTATTGTCTGGACTTGTTATTAAACCGTGATTTATAGACCAATCGGTCGGATATTTTATTGTGTAAGCAAAATTTTTATCTTGAAAAGTTTTCCAATCAGTAAATTGGCCGGTTATTGGTAGTTGATATGTGGATTCTTGGGCATCAATTTTTTGTTGGAATACATTTACATATTTAAACCAGTAAAGGGCAATTAGAAAAATTACAAATATAAGCAAAATTCCAACAGCGTATCTTATCCATTTCGGTTTTTTTTCAGTGTTAGGTTCTGAATAAATTGGTGGAGGTGTGAATGTTTCCATATAATTAGACTACATATTTAAAAAATTATAGCATTTTTAAAATTCTATATGTAATAAAGGTTTGTGTTTGGGATTATAATCCAAAAATTCGTGTTCCAAAAATTCATCTGGAATTTCCAAGATAAATTCGGAAGGGATGTTTGAACCTCGACTACCAAATATAGTACGACTTTGAGCGTAAGAAAGGAAAAGCTTTTTCTTGGCGCGGGTGATGGCCACATAAAAAAGTCGACGTTCTTCCTCGGCCTCTTCGTCGCTGACGTTTTCATCTTGATTTCGGTCGTGAGGGAAAAGCCCTTCTTCCAAACCGGTAACGAAAATATAGGTAAATTCAAGACCTTTGCTGGCATGCACAGTCATGAGACGTACCCCGTCTTTTTCTTTTTGGTCACTGTCTTGATCAGAAGTGAGCGAAGTATCTTCTAATAATTTTCCGACTCCCTCTTCCCAAATTTGGTTACCATTTTCATCGAACGCAAACATTTTGTCATAACGCGAGGCAAGCACCGCCAATTCTTTGATGTTTTCGATTCGCTCTGTCCCCTCTTCTGATTTTTCCAAATTTTGATTTAAACCAACTTCTTCAGCAATAAACAAAATAGTTTTAGATGGTGGATTTTGCATAGCAAAATTTTTGATCTTTCTCATGAGATTTCTAAAATTATTCATCTTTATTTTCATAGCCGGCGGCAAACTTTCTTCTTTGCCCTCTACGATTTTGAGCAAAGTGGTCTTGCCTATACCCCTAGGGGGTACGTTCAATATGCGTTTCAAATCGGAGATACTTTCTGGGTTCAAACAAAATCGCAGGAATGCCAAAATATCTTTGATTTCTTTGCGGTCAAAAAATCTAGTACCCAAAACCTGGTAATCTATTCCTTTGGCCAAAAATTCTTCTTCCAAAACTCGTGATTGGAAGTTGGCTCTATAAAGCACAGCAATTTCGGAGAGTAGCACACCATTTTTTTGCAATTCTTTGACTTTTTCTACTACAAACTGGGCCTCGTGGTTTTCGGTCAAAGCTTCAAAAATCCCAACCTTCTCCCCTTCTGCATTTTGAGTGGTTAGTTTGCGCTCCATCCTTAATTTATTTTTTTCAATGATACGGTTGGCCACTTCCAAGATGGTTTTGGTGGAGCGATAATTTTCTTCTAATACTACCAATTTTGAACCTTTGTAATCTTTTTCAAAATGCAAAATATTTTTGATGCTAGCGTTTCGCCAAGTATAGATATTTTGATCGACATCACCGACCGCGCAAATGTTTTGGTGTTCCCTGGCGATAGCCTCAGTGATCTGGTACTGCACTTTGTTGGTGTCTTGATACTCATCTATATGTATATACTTCCATTTTTCACTATAAAATTTCCTGATCTCTTCGTTTTGTAAAAGTTTACCAGAGACCAAAAGCAAATCATCGAAGTCCAAAGCGTTTTCTTTTTTTAAACTCACCTCATATTCTTGCCAGACTTTGGCTACGATACCGCCAAAATATTCGTGGCCCGCTCTTTCAAAATATTCATCACTAGATACAAAATTGCCTTTTTCTCGAGAAATAATAGCCAAAATCTTGCTTGGCTCGTATTGTTTGGGATCGTAGCCATTTTTTTGTAAACCATCTTTGACTAATCTTTTGGAATCTTCTCGGTCGTAAATACTAAAATATTTTTTGACGCCGGCTACTTGATAATTTTCTTTGATTATAAAAGCGCCCAAACCGTGAAAGGTGGCTACGAAGGGTTTGCCAGTTATTGAAATCGGCCTGTTTACTTCTGAAGTGTTTCCCAAAAGTTTGGAAATTCTCTCCCTCATCTCTTTGGCTGCTTTGTTGGTGAAAGTCACAGCCAAGATATTTTCGGGGGCTACCCCTTTTTGAATTAAATTTAAAATTCTATAAGTGATAGTTTTGGTTTTGCCCGCTCCGGCTCCGGCCAACACCAAAAGTGGCCCTTCGGTCGTCTCCACCGCCTTTCTTTGAGCCGCATTTAATTCATTAAAATATTTTTTTTCTTCCACCCACCTATCTTACCAGAAAAAAGTTAAAAATTTATAATCCACATTTAAATTTAAAACAAGGTTGATTAGTGAGGTCATTTTGGTACAATTATGCGCGTGTTTGAGATATGCGGTCACACAGAAATATGGCTCAACTGAGCCATAATACAGAAAAATCCTGAATTATCATTAACCCTAGGCTTATTTTAGAAAACCCTAATGACTCTGATTCAAAAAATCGTTATTTCTTAACGAGAATCGGACGAGACATCAGTTTATATTTTTTTTCAAAACCCAAAAGGTTATTTTTGGTTTTTTTACTTTTGCTATTGCCAATTTCAGTATCTGCTGGCCTGGTAGGAGTTTTGAATAACTTGTTTTTTAATGGTTCGGAGCAAGAAAATACATCAAATAATAAAAATATTCAAAACATGGCCTTGTTGGTGGCTGTGGCCAATCCTTTGAATACCCAAAATAATACGATCCCAACGATTGAAGGTAATGCCTTGGTTTCAAACATTGGCCCTTCTGGAATGGTTTTGGACGCTTCAATTAGTAAACCAACCAGTGATCAAATCAGTGTTTATGTGGTAAGGCCTGGTGATACTCTTTCTCAAATAGCCGAAATGTTCAATGTGACGGTCAATACCATAAAATGGGGCAACGATCTTTCCTCAAATACCTTAAAAGAAGGTCAGACTTTGGTAATTTTGCCTATTTCTGGAGTTAAACACACTGTAGCCAAGGGTGATACTTTGGCCTCTATCGCCAAAAAATACAAAGGTGATATCGAAGAAATCATGGCCTATAACGATCTTCAAAAAAATAGTTCACTGGTGACGGGTTCCGTTATTATAGTCCCTGATGGAGAAGTTTTGGCTCCTTCATATTCTGGCTCTCCTATCAAATCTTCTGGTCTCAAAGAATATAAAGGATATTATATGAGACCTATTGCTGGTGGTAGAAAAACCCAAGGTATTCACGGTTATAATGGAGTTGACTTGGCTGCTCCGGTTGGCACACCATTGTTTGCGGCAGCTGATGGAGAAGTGATAATTGCTAGATTTGGTGGCTGGAATGGTGGTTATGGAAACTATATAGTTATTCGTCACCCAAACGGTACTCAGACTCTTTATGCTCACAATAGCAAAAATAATGTATCGGTTGGCGATAACGTGAGCCAAGGTGATGTCATTGGGACAGTGGGCTCTACTGGCAAGTCTACTGGTGCTCACGTCCACTTTGAAATTCGTGGAGCTAAAAACCCTTTTTAGGTTGGAATTAATTATTTTGTGGTATACTTGAAAGGTATTAAAAATAAATTATAAATTTGGCTATCAAATATAGAATAAACAATTTTATCAGAGCGGAAAATCTGCGTTTGATTGGTCCGCAAGGAGAAAATTTTGGTGTAGTAAGCACAAAAGAAGCTCTTTCAAAAGCAGGTGAGTTTGGTCTGGATTTGATAGAGATTTCGCCCAACGCAGTGCCACCAATCGCCAAGATTACTGACTATGGTAAGTTTTTGTATTCTGAAAACAAAAAGCAAAAAGTTATAAAAGCTAAGACCCACACCGTAGAAGTCAAAAGTATTCAAATAAAAGTGGGCACTGGTGATAACGACTTAAACCTCAAAGCCAAAAAAGCTTCGGAATGGTTGAAAGAAGGGCATCGAGTAAAAATAGACTTATTTTTGCCAGGCAGGGCCAAATATATGAATGAAGCTTTCTTAAAAGAAAGAATGGAAAGAGTTTTTAAATTAATTCCCGAAGAGTTCAAAATAGCTGAAGAACCCAAAAAGAGCCTAAAGGGCTTGACAGCAATGATAGAACGTGCAAAATAGAGGAGTAAATGAATCCCGTAGTAGATTTTGGCTATGAATCCTACGGTTCCTGTGCTTTAGCACATAGCCAAAATTCACTACGGGATGAAAACAAACAAATCTTACTCAAAACGCATTAAAGTAACCAAAAACGGTAAATTAATTACCAGGAAAATTGGCCAAAACCATTTTAATGCCAAAAACAGAACAAATACAACGCTCAAAAAGCGTCGTCCTGTTGCGTTTCAGATGACCAACAAAAATAGAGGCAGATATCTTAACAACGCCTAAAACTTAATATAAAAATATGTCACGTGTAAAAAAAGGAGTTAATGCTCTAAAAACCAGAAGAAATGTATTGAAACAAGTTAAAGGCTATCGTTTTGGACGATCCAAAAAAGAGAAGCAAGCTTATGAAGCTATCGCTCACGCCGGTACTTATGCTTTTGCACATCGCAGAGACAAAAAAGGTGATTTCCGCAGACTTTGGATAGTCAGATTGAATGCAGTCTTGCATGAGAGAGGTTTGTCTTTCAGTAAATTCATAGGTTCTCTTAAAAAAATAAATATTTCTTTGAACAGAAAAATTCTTTCTGAAATTGCAGCCAACAATCCAGAAGCTTTCACTCGGATTGTTTCAAAAGTTTCCTAATTTTCTTGTCTCGTGAGTGGTTTTTCTGCAATTTGACCTATCCCGTAGTAGATTTTGGTATTATGCTTTGCATTTGCACAAAGTGCGATACCAAAATTCACTACGGGACCTATCCACAGTCAACCGGTCAAGGTATTGCCAAAAAACCTTTTAAATATATACTTACCTGTGTGGAGGGGAAATTATAAGCTTTTTAATTTTAAAAAAATGAATAAAGCAGATTTAGCTAATGCGGTCCATGCCAAATTAAATGGCACCAAAGTTCAGGCCGAAGAAGTGGTAGAAACTATCATAGACGAAGTCGTCAAAGCTTTGAAAAAAGGCGATGAAGTTTCAATCGCGGGTTTGGGTATATTTTCAACTAAACAAAGAGCTGCAAGAACAGCTCGAAACCCTCGAACTGGCGAAGCTGTACAAGTAGCCGCTATGAGAGTTCCAAAATTCAGAGCTGCTAAAGCTTTGAAAGATGCCGTAAAATAATTACTAAGTAATTATTTACTAGTAGTAAAAAATTTAAATTTGTTCCTACTTACAAAAAACCGCTTAGAGTGGTTTTTTGTTTTTTGTGCCGTTTATTGAATGACGTTAGAACCTCTTTTTTGATGCCTGATGCCTGTTCTTCCTTTGGAGTCGTTAATACTTGGTAGTAGTTTAAAGGTCACGGAGTCATTACTGATTAAAGATTATCCTATCGGTAAGGAAAGTACCAATTCCAATAGAACCTCCTATTTTTAATGATTTTAAAAAAAGAAAGCCGCACTACCCGACTGGGAAGTGCGACCAAGTAAACACTCTGCTATTTGCAGAAATTTTGTTTTGGATTATCTTTAGCCCTATCAATCCAAATTCCGCGTTCCCCAATGTATCTGCTGACGCATTGGGGTTCGGCCGTTTTCGTTGAGAAGATTTTGGGAATCGCCATATCAAGAAAAGCTAAGCCCATAACCATCAACAAAAATAAGCCAATTGGTGCTCGAAAATCAACAGTCATTTGGTGCCCCCACATTTGATATTACATCAAAATTTGATATAATCAAGTTATGAGCATTGACGAAGTAAAAGAAAAAATATCACCAATTTTGCGCGCTTATGGTATCAAAAAAGCGTCTGTTTTCGGCTCGGTTTCAAGGGGAGATGATCGACCAGACAGCGATGTTGATTTGCTTGTGGAACTGGGACCTGGGCCAATGGGTATGATTAAATTCATAGGTCTAAAACATAAACTTGAGGATTCTTTGGGAAAGGATGTCGATCTGGTAACAGAAGGAAATATAAATAAACACATGGAACCGTATATACGACCGGAATTAAAACCAATTTATGAAGAATGATAAAACTTACATAGCAAATATTTTGGATTCCATTCAGAAGGTGGAGGAATTTGTAAAAGAGACAAACAAAGAAGATTTTCTAGATAATCAAATGATGCAAAGCGCAACGATTTTACAGCTTGCACTTATCGGAGAAGAAGCTAACAAAATAAGCAAGGAAACAAAATCAAAAATTGATTTGGCGTGGAAGGAAATTATTGGTTTTAGAAATATGGCTTTTCACGAATATATAAATCTTGAACTCAATATTGTATGGGACACGATTAAAAATGATATCCCAGAATTGAAAGAAAAATTATCGGCATATAAATAGGGCGTTAGAACCACCTTCGTTTTATATCGCGCCAAACAGAATATAGAATGATATGCATTATGTACACTTATGTGCCCTCAGCAGGAATCGGACCTACATTTTTCCCTTAGGACGGGAACGTTCTATCCATTGAACTATGAAGGCAGCAATTAGATATTATCATAAAATATGCTAGAATAATCACCGTTGCGGGATTAGTTTATCGGTAAAATAACAGTTTTCCAAACTGTGGTGGGGAGTTCGACTCTCCCATCCCGCACAAATGAAAATTAAATATTAGTGTAGTGTTTGGCGGAAATTTTTATAAGTTCGTCAAAATCGTCGTCTTTGGAAGTTTTATTTTTTTGTTCTTTACCGCATTTTTGGCATTTGTGAATGATAAACCACTCTCCCCCGCTCTCGCCTGCTATGACAGGTTTCATCATGCCCCCACAGCTTTCAGCTCGATCACCGGGGAAAATATCTACATGTTTAGAATACAGGCATTTGGGGCAATGATTAGTAAAGCCATTACCTTTGACTTCAACGTTGCAGTGCTCGCAAACGAAGTTCTCTATTTGGCGTTTGAATTTTAAAGACATTCCATCGGAGTGCCGAGAATCGAACTCGGACCTAATGCTCCCAAAGCATTTATACTACCACTATACTACACTCCGCCTTCGGTCCGCAGTAGCGAACCTTCGGCGTGACAAAGTCCGTCTAAGGTTCGCGAAGGCGACTTTCGCTTCCCTTCTGCCCCCCTCTTAGTATAAGAGGGGGTTGGGGGTGTTATTTATATTATCACAAAATTATATTTTCCATAAGTCTGACTTTGGCTATTCTTTTCTCTTGGTCCAAAAATACACAAATCAAATCAAATTGCCATTCGGCTTCACCCCGCGGGGCTTTAGTGGGGCGTGGGGTCTTTCGATCATTTTCTAATAAATAAGTTTGGATGACTCTCTGTAGCCTTTTGATTTTCCATGGGTGCATATTATCTTCTGGTCGGTAGTTATTTATTTCTTGTTCGAAGTGTCCGCCAAAGCTCGGTCTACTAACAGTCTTTACTTCCACAAAATGAAGGACTTTGTCTTTTTGGGCCACGATATCGAGCTCACCCCATTTCCTATTATAATTTCTGCAAACAATCTCAAGTCCCTTTTTTATAAGGAAATTAGAAGCTATTTCCTCTCCTATTTTGCCAGTTTCATTGTGTTTAGCCATGTTGATAAAAAGTAAACTTTAAAAGTCGTGTCTTTTGAAAAACCCTTATTTTAAGCCATTTTGTATTTTAGAAGAGGCTGACTTATACACAGTGTCCCCAATGTTATCCACTGTTTTGTTGATAAATAAGGTTAACTACACCACAAAGACATTCTAACATTTTTAAGACTTTTTTAAATTCCATAGTTTGTTTTTTGAAAAATTTGTGATAAATTTATAGTGTATGCGGCCATAGTTTAATGGTATGACACGTCCTTGCCAAGGATGAGATGGGAGTTCGATTCTCCCTGGCCGCACAAATGAAAAAGACTGGAGTTTCCCTTGATCGCACAGATTTTTTCTTTTTGTGTTACTATTTCGCTATGCGCTCGTAGCTCAACGGATAGAGCGTCTGTCTTCGGAACAGAAGGTTGGGGGTTCGAGTCCCTTCGAGCGCACTGTTTTATGTCTAAAACGAAAATAGAAAAGTTTAATATACCTAAAGAGGTTACATATGTAACAAAAGCGCTCAAAGATGCTGGTTTTGAGGCGTATTTGGTTGGGGGTTGTGTTAGGGATCTGTTTATGAGTCGCAAACCCAAAGATTGGGACATTACCACGAACGCTGTGCCCGAAGAGATTATCCCCCTATTCCCTAAGACTTTTTATGAAAATAGCTTTGGTACCGTAGGTGTGGTGAATGAAGAGGTTGAGGACCCTGAAAGTCCTGAGGCTAAAGCCGAATGGGAGACTTATAAAATCATAGAAGTGACCCCATACCGCATTGAGAGCTCCTATTCTGACCACAGAAGGCCCGATAAGGTGGAATTCAGCAAAAGTATACAAGATGATCTAAGAAGGCGTGATTTCACTATAAATGCCATTGCTTATGATGCCGAAAGCGGAGAAGTTATTGATCCGTTTTTTGGTATAGCTGATTTGGCTAGAGGAATCATAAAAACCGTTGGCGAACCTAAAGAGAGGTTTTTTGAAGATGGTTTGCGCATACTTAGGGCTGTTAGGTTCCACGTGGAACTAGGCTTCCCTCTTGATTCAGAAACTGAGAAGTCGATTATGGAAAATAAGGATATTTTGAAAGAAGTCTCCAAAGAGAGAGTTAGAGATGAGTTTCAAAAAATTATAATGTCTCCAAATCCTAGTGGCGGGCTAATTTTGTTAAGAAAATTGGGCCTTTTGCACTATGTTATTCCAGAATTGGAAGAAAGTTTTGATGTAGAACAAAATCAAGCCCATGCTTATGATGTTTGGACTCACCTTATGAAAACAGTCCAACACTCAGCGGATAAGAAGTACCCGTTACATGTGAGACTTTCTGCTCTTTTGCACGATATTGCTAAACCTAGAACTAGAAGGTGGGATGAAGAAGCAAAACAATGGACTTTTTATGGTCATGAGGTAGTGGGTTCACGTGTAACTGCTAAGATATTAGGCGATCTAAAATTCTCACGTGAAACAATAGACAAAGTAACTAATTTGGTCCGTTGGCATATGTTTTTTTCGGATACCGAACAAATAACCCTCTCAGCTGTTAGAAGAATGATCGCTAATGTAGGCAAAGAAAATGTCTGGGATTTGATAGATGTGCGTATGTGCGACCGCATAGGTACTGGCCGACCCAAAGAGAGCCCTTATCGTCTAAGGAAATACAAATCCATGATAGAGGAAGCTATGAGGGATCCAATATCAGTTGGCATGCTTAAAACTGATGGTAAAAATATTATGGAAGTTTTAGGCATCACTCCGGGGCCCAAGGTTGGTCAAATACTCAATGCTTTGTTGGAAGAGGTTTTGGACGATCCGACTTTAAATAATGAAGAGTATTTAAATCAAAAAACTTTAGAATTATATAAAATGTCTGATAGGGAATTAAAGAAATTGGGAGAAAAAGGTAAAGAAAAGAAGGAAAAAGAAGAACAAAAAGAAATAAAAGAAATAAGGGGTAAACACCATGTAGATTAACGCTATCCACAGAATGTCCTTTACATTAATTATAAAAGTCATAATATTGTTATCAGACAGCTAACATTTTTTAAAAGACAATTTATCGTTAGCATTTGTTCTTTGTAATCCGACGGCCGTCGGAAAAAAAGAAAGTTTGGTTGAGCACTAAGAATAGGTTATATATATTCTCACTGTTTAAATTTTAAAAATGGAATATCATACGATTTCTTGTGAATGCGCTTCTCGACGAAATTTATCTTTTAACTCAGCACCACTTTTGCTAAGTAATCTTGTTGTATTTAGCTTTGATTGTTTATCAAAAATGGTGCTGAGCTGCTCTTTTTGCCTTTGTGAAAAGGTTCACTAAACCGCCTTGTTGTGCAAAATCCTCCACTGCATCTTGGCGGTTTTGTTATGGTTAAAAATTAGGATAACTCCAACAAAATAGGGCAGTGATCAGAACCTAAGACATCCGGCAGAATGTTGGATGTTTTAATTTTAGGTAAAAGTTCTTTGTTTACAAAAAAGTAATCAATACGCCAGCCCACGTTTCGAGCTCTTGAATTTGCCCAGTGGGTCCACCAAGTATAATGACCATTGCCTTGGGTAAATTCTCTAAAAGTATCTACAAACCCAGCTTTTATAATATTATCAATGCCTTCACGCTCTTCATCTGTAAAACCATGCTCGCCAACATTGGCTTTGGGATTGGCTAGGTCATCCGTGGTGTGAGCCACGTTTAAATCACCGCAAAATATAACCGCTTTTTTAGTTTTTAATAAATTAATATGGTCTAAAAAGGCTTTGTCCCATTTTTCATGACGAAGCTTGAGCCGGCTCAAATCTTCTTTAGAATTAGGTGTGTAAACATTCACGATATAAAAATCCTGAAACTCGGCTGTCAAAACCCGACCTTCTTTGTCTGGATCACCGTAGACATCTTCGTGAAGGTTGTATTTCTTGGTAATTTCGATAGGGAAGCCAAAGGCGATGCCCAAAGGTTTAACTTTTGTAAAAATAGCGGTGCCACTGTAGCCGGCTTTTTGGGCCGGATTCCAATACTCCTCATAATTTGATAAATCAAGTTCGTTTTGATGCTTTTGAGATTTGATTTCTTGCAAGCAAATAATATCCGGCTGGTATTTCTCTAAAAATGGCAAAAAGAGCCCTTTTTTGTGAACTGCCCTTAAACCATTTACGTTCCACGATACGATTTTCATAAAAGCATTTTAACATAAAAGGGGAGCCGCTCCGAGACTAGCTGGAGCGGCTTCTAGACGACTAGTAAATGAGGCTGAACCTCATCAAACGGCAGAAGGAGTTGCACATCATCTTCTTCGTATAAGAAGTAAATGGAGATGATGTTTTCCCTAAATATCTCGGAAAGCCATCCACCTGCCACTTGTCCATCTTGGACCACGGTTTCCACTTTGATGGTAATGCACCAACCCTCATCGTAGTATCCGTAAGGTTTTTTCTCCACCACATGCCCAATGTTTGACCAGGAGGAACCTTCGGTCCAAATCTCCACTCTTTCGCCCGGCTTGGCACTTTCAAAAGCGATTAGCACTTCCGGCCTCTCGTATTTCATAAAAGGACTACTCCTATAAGGAATATATCGCAATTATAAAAATTAGACAAAACCAGAATCAGTTTTTTTATTATGGAATTTTTTGTGGATGTCGCGGAGGTGTTTGTCGGTCACATGGGTGTAGATTTGGGTGGTGCCGATGTTGGCGTGACCGAGCAGAGCTTGGACACTGCGTAAGTCGGCGCCGTTTGAGAGTAGGTCAGTAGCAAAGAGGTGGCGCATGGTGTGGGGAGTGACTCTTTTGGAGATACCAGCTTTGGTGGCGCATTCTTTGACTATACGTTCGACTGATCTTTTGGTGAGACTTAAGCCTTTGTTCCTTTTTTCCATCGATTTGCCGTTTTTGGAAATTTGCACAAAAAGAGCGTCGTCTAGATCTTTCCTTTTGGCTAAGTATTCTTTTAAAATCTTTTTGGCGTAATCAGAAATGAAAACTACTCGCACTTTGCGACCCTTACCTATGATAGAGAGTTCGTCGGTAGTGAGGTCTATGTCGCGAGTGAGAGAACAAAGCTCGGAAACACGCAAACCAGTAGAAAAAAGTAGTTCTAATATTGCCTTGTCACGCAAATCTTTGACCTCGTTACCTTTGGGTGCATCGAGCAGTCTTTTTAATTCAGCTTCGGTTATTAAATCAAGAGAGCGTTCGGGGGTTTTGGCGAGTTCGATACGTTCAGAAGGCATAGTTTTGACTTCTTGCCGAGCCATGTATTTCAAAAAAGCGCGGATAGCGATCAGGTAATAGTTTTGGGTTTTTCGAGACATCGTGTCTCCGGTTTTCACATTTTTGCCGGTTACTTGGCGGTTTAGCCACAAGCGGAACTCCCTCACTAAATTGTCGTTGATATCGGTCGGTTTTTTGGCTTTGGTTTGTTGTAAAAATACTGAGAGGTAATGGTTGTAATTTTCAACCGTCTTGATCGCTCGGCCTCTTTCTATTTCCACATATTCCAAAAATTGTCTTTTGAGTTGTTCTAGATCTTGCGCCATAAAATTATTATATCATTTTAAACGTCGTACCCCGTAGTAGATTTTGGCATTGTGGCAAAGCCACAGCACGAAGTGCAATACCAAAATTCACTACGGGGTCGTAAAATATGAAAACCCGTCTAAATATAGAGGATTTGCATAAAAATGGGTTATGTGATATCTTATTTGACAATGTTAACCAAGAACAAAAAACAAAGAATCATAAAGGAAGTAAAGGTTCATGACACTGATACTGGCTCACCCGAGGTGCAAATCGCGGTTCTTTCACGACGCATTGACGATTTGGCTTTGCATTTAAAGAAAAACAAAAAAGATAAACATTCTAGACGCGGTCTTTTGGGTTTGGTGGCCGACCGCAAATCTCATATGAAATACTTGGAAAAAAAGGATCCAAAGAGATATAATACTATCGTTAAGACACTCGGTCTCAAAAAGAGTTCCTAACTAAATTGAAAGATTGAACATTTAAAGATTGAAAGATTTCGGTCGATTTTTTTCTATTTTAATATTTCTATCTTTTAATATTTTAATATTTTAATTTTAATAATATGGCAGTTATAAAGCACAAGAACCAGCGAGTTGGTATTTTTATTGATACTCAAAACTTATACCACAGCGCTAAAAATATATATGGCGCCAAAGTGAACTTCGATCAAGTGGTCAAAGAAACTTTGGCAGGCAGATTTTTGACCCGAGCAGTCGCTTATGTCATCACTACTGAATCAGGCGAAGAAAAAAGCTTTTTTGATGCATTAGAAAAAATCGGTATAGAAACCAAAACCAAAAACCTCCAAGTGTTTGCCGGTGGGGCCAAAAAGGGGGATTGGGATGTGGGGCTAGCAGTAGACGCTATCAAACTCGCTCCTAAATTGGATGCAGTGATTTTGGTGACAGGTGATGGAGACTTCGTACCACTTATAGAATTTTTGAAAAATGTCGGTTGCCAAGTAGAAGTAGCTTCTTTTGGTAAATCCACTTCGGCTAGACTTATCGAAGCGGCTGATGATTTCATTGATCTCGATAAAAACCCTCGTAAATATTTGATATCAAGCAATCGTCCTAAGCTTCGCAATCAAAATCAGGTTTTATAAACAAAAATTTATTTTATTATTTTTTTATTTGGTACCCAGTAGTGAATTTTGGCATTAAAATAAATTTTATGCACAAAGTGCAATGCCAAAATCTACTACTGGGTGGTATAATGAATCTTCATTATGCATGTAGAAGATTCACAAATAAAAGATTTTATCATCGATGCTGGGCTGATTTCTAAATCAGAGGTAGAGGAGGCCGAAAAAGAAGCTAAATCCAAAAAGAAACCATTAAGTGAAGTCTTGGTGTCTAAAGGCAAGTTTTCAGATGATGATTTGCGTCGAATCCAGGCTTATATTTTTGGAATACCTTTTATAAATCTCAAGGGTCAAAATTTGGACAGAGATATTTTGAATTTGGTCCCAGAACCGATCGCTCGTAAACACAATATCATTGCTTTCGCTAAAAAAGATGATTCTCTTGAAGTGGCCATGTTGGACACTGACGATTTGCAAGCTCTCAATTCCATCAAGAAAAAAGTGGGTTTGAAAATTTTGCCTCGCCTCACTGATTCTGAATCAATGCGCAGCGCTTTGATTCAATACCAAAAGAATTTGAAAGACGAATTCGGGGGTCTCATTAAAGATGATTCTGATGAAATAAAAACCATTACAGAAAAATTGCCTTCAGATGGTGTGGCCGAAGGGGATTTGAAAAAGTTGGCCGAAGAATTGCCGGTGGTGCGTATCGTCGATACTTTGCTTAAACACTCCATTATTCAAAATTCCTCAGATATTCATATTGAACCTTTGGAAGATCAGATTTTGGTGAGGTACCGTATCGACGGTCTTTTGCATGATGCTATGATTTTGCCAAAACATATTGGTTATTCACTCGTCGCTCGTATCAAAGTGCTTTCAAATCTCAAATTGGATGAAAAAAGATTGCCTCAAGATGGACGTTTCAAAATAGATATGAATGGTGAAAAGGTTTCTTTCCGTGTCTCCACTTTACCTGTGTATTATGGTGAAAAAGTGGTGATGCGACTTTTGCGAGAATCAGTCTCGGGCTTCACGCTGGAGTCTTTGGGTTTCCATGGGCAAGCACTCGAGCTTTTGCACAAAGTTTTGCAACACACAACAGGCATGGTTTTGACCACTGGCCCAACTGGCTCAGGTAAATCAACCACTCTTTATACTATGCTTGATATTTTGAATACTTCGGATGTAAATATCTCTACTATTGAAGATCCGGTTGAATATCAGATGAAAAGAGTCAATCAAACTCAAGTTAAACCAGAAATAGGATTAACTTTTAGTTCCGGTCTGCGTACTTTGGTGCGACAAGATCCAGATATTATAATGGTCGGTGAAATTCGTGACAACGAGACTGCTTCGCTCGCGATCAACGCTTCTCTTACTGGGCATTTGGTGCTTTCTACTTTGCACACTAACTCAGCCGCTGGGGCAGTACCACGTCTTATCGATATGAAAGTAGAACCTTTCCTTATTATTTCTACGATTGATGCCATAATTGCTCAAAGATTGGTTAGAAAATTGACTGATAAAAAAGAAAAATATTATCTATCCAAAGCAGAAACCGAATCAATCTCTAAAGTGGTTAATCTCAAACACGTTTTGGATGTTTTGAAAGAAGAAAAGATAGTGGGCAAAAATGATGATTGGGAGAATGTGCCATTTTATAGACCACTCAAAGATGCTGGGGAGGGAGGTTTCAAAAGTCGTATCGGTATTTATGAAGTTTTAAATGTTTCGCCAGCTATCAAAGATTTGATCATAAAAGGTTCAACTACTGAAGATATAGAATTGCAGGCCAAAAAAGAAGGCATGCTTTCAATGCTTGAAGATGGTATTTTCAAAGCCGCTCAAGGTTTGACGACCATCGAAGAAGTTTTGAGAGTGGTATCAGAATAATTTTATTGATATGTCACTTTATAAATATAAATATATAAAAGATGGAGTAGAGCAGGAAGAGACCAAAGATTTTGCTGATAAGGCGGCGCTTTATACAGCTCTGCGAGCGAGTGGTAGTTCTATTATTTCGGCCGAAGAAGTGACTTCAGTCAAAACTGGCCTCAAAATTTTTTCTTTTAGAAAAAAAATAAAATCACAAGAAGTAATAACTTTTGCCAAAAATTTGGCCGTGATGATCGACGCTGGTCTGGCTATTTCCCGTGCGCTCTCTATTTTGATTAAACAATCAAGAAATAAAAAATTAATTGTAGTTTTGGAAAATGTGAATGCCTCTATAAATGGGGGAGAGACTTTGTCAAAATCACTAGAAGCTTATCCGGATATATTTTCGAGTTTGTTTGTTTCGATGGTTAAAGCTGGAGAAGAATCTGGCAAACTTTCATATTCTTTGAAAATTGTAGCTGATCAATTAGAAAAATCTCAAAATCTTTCTAAAAAAATAAAAGGTGCCATGATATACCCGGCCGTCATCATATCGGTGATGCTCATCATCGGAGTTATAGCCATGGTTTATATGGTCCCTACCCTTACTGAAACTTTCAAAGGTCTCAATATCCAACTACCTTTACCAACTAGGATTATTATCGCTATCAGTGATTTTTTGCGAATCAATTTTATTTTGACAATCGGGTCAGTACTGGTTTTAGTCTTTGGTTTTATCTCTGGCCTTAAAACTCAAAGAGGTAAAGATATTTTGGATTATTTAACTTTGCACGCACCTATGATCAAAGGCATGGCCAAAGAAGTAAATGCTGCTAGGACCGCCCGTACCCTTTCTTCACTTATTTCTTCTGGGGTTGGTATCGTTTCTTCTATCGGGATCACTTCTGAAGTTATCCAAAACCATTATTTTAAAAATTTATTAAATGAAGCCGCTAAACAAGTAGAAACCGGAGAGCTTTTGTCGGTCTCTCTTTCCAATTCCAAAAGTAATCTGTATCCTATCTTTGTAAGTGAGATGCTCAGTGTAGGTGAAGAAACCGGTAAAATGACTGAAATGTTGGACAACATAGCTACTTATTACGAAACCGAACTCGACCAAAAAACCAAAGACCTTTCTACTATCATAGAGCCAGTATTGATGGTGCTTATCGGTATAGCTGTCGGTGTATTCGCTGTGGCCATGATGTTGCCAACCTATTCTTTGGTTGATGCGATACAATAGAGTTAAATAAAAATGAAAAATAACAAAGGATTTTCTTTGGTGGAAGTAATTGTTGCCTCGGCGGTTTTTGCAGTGGTGGCACTCGCTATCTATCAAGGTTTTATTTCTATTACCAATCTGATTTCTGCTTCGCGAGACAAAGTGGCAGTAGTAGATTTGATCAATAGTGAATTTGAATTGATTCGCAATCTTCCATATACCAATGTGGGTTTACAAACTGGTATCCCACGAGGTCTACTTTCGGCTACTTCCACTGTGATAAAAGACGGTAGAGAATTTGATATCACCAGATTCATTCGAAATATTGACGATCCTTTTGATGGCACATTGGGCGGTTCGCCTAATGATTTATCACCAGCTGATTATAAGATGGTGCACATAAATGTTTTATGTGTTTCGTGCAAAACACCTCTAGAATTTTCAGCCGTTTCCAATGTTTCCCCCAAAAGTTTGGAGGCCGCTTCAACTAACGGTTCTTTATTTGTAAGAGTTTTTGATGCCAATGGCAATCCGGTGCCTCAAGCTGATGTCAGTGTCACTAATGCTTCAGTTGGGGTTTCTATAAACGAAACCACTGATAATAGTGGTCTTTTGGCCATCGTAGATGTGCCTCCGGCTCAAAATTCTTACAGAATTGTGGTTACTAAAAATGGCTTTACTACTGATAGGACTTATGCTCCGACAGTCGACAATCCTAATCCTCTGAAACCTGATGCTACTGTAATTTTGCAACAGCTCACTCAAGTGTCTTTCATCATTGATAAAGTCAGTACGATCAATGTGTCTTCAAAAAATGTGCAATGTGCCCCGGTAGCTTCGGTGCCCTTCACTTTGATTGGTTCTAAACTCATCGGTATCAACCCCAATGTTTTTAAATTCAGTGGCAGTTATAGTACCGATGCTTCTGGAGTAAAAACGTTAAATAACGTAGAGTGGGATACTTTCAACATAACAGTTGGTGAAGGGTTCAATTTGGCCGGCATAAATCCGCCCTCGCCATTTTCGGTGTTACCTGATGCTATTCAAAACGTAGATATAATTTTGGCCCAATCTACACCCAATGGTCTTCTGGTGACGGTCAAGGATAGTGCCACTGACCTGCCTCTTTCTGAAGTGAGTCTCACTCTTGATCAAGGAAGTTTTGTAGTCAACAAAATAACTGGTCGCGGTTATTTTGAGCAAACCGATTGGTCAGGGGGCTCGGGCCAAACAGATTTTACGGATCAAACTAAATATTTTAGTAGCGATGGCAATATTGAAATTAATTCTCCGGCAGGCGAACTTAAGCTAGTCAAAGATTTGGGGTCGTATGTATCATCAGGAGTGCTCACTTCTTCGATATTTGATACTGGTACTTCATCAAATTTTACCAATATAGTTTGGACGCCTACTGATCAGCCGGTTCAAACTGGTGCGGGTGATGTAAGATTTCAATTTGCCACCTCATTAGAGAATACCTCGACTACTACTTGGCAATATTTGGGGCCAGATGGTACTGCTAGCACCTATTACACTATCACTAATAACAATGTGAATTCTATTCATAACGGTGATCGATATTTTAGGTATAAATTATTTTTGAGTACGGCCGCAAATAATAAAACTCCCAATATTGCCAATATTGCTGTGGTCTATACTTCAGATTGTATTCCTCCTGGCCAAGCTCTTTTTGATGGTCTTTCTCCTGGTAATCATGATCTTTTGTTGGAAAAAACTGGTTATCAGACTCAGACTTTTCCAGTCAATATCATAACTAATGGCGATTGGCAAAGTGTCGGGGCGAGTATGTCTCCACAATAAATTAAATGAAAATAGAAAATTTAAAAATTGATAATAAAGGTTTTAGTTTGGCTGAGGTAGTGGTGGTAGTCGCTATCGCTTCTATTATTTTTATGGGAGTATTCAATCTGGGTCAAAGTATTTTTTCTTTTAACTCAACCGCTCAAAAAAATCTCAGTGCTCAATCAGACGGTCGGCGTGTACTTAAAAGTATTGTTAAGGAATTGAGGAGTGCTTCGCAAGGAAGTTTGGGTTCGTATCCGATAGTATTGGCAGGCACTTCTACTTTGACTTTTTTTGTTAACCTCGATAGTGATTCTTATAAAGAACAAGTTAGATATTTCCTCTCGGGCACAGAATTAAAAAGGGGTGTGACCAAGCCTTCTGGTACACCGCTCTCTTATAATTCAGTAAATGAACAGGTGATAACTTTGGTGAGAGATATAAACAATGGTAGTACGGCTATTTTTGAATATTTTGATTCAACTTATGCAGGTACTAGCACACCAATGATTCAGCCGGTTCAAATAACCAAAATAAGGTTGATCGGGGTTACTATTAAAATAGAAAAAGATCCAAATAAATCTGTTGGACCGGTCATCGTCACTTCTCAGGTTTTTTTACGTAATCTCAAAGATAATCTTTGAATCCCGTTAGAAATTAAAAATGATAAAATATAAAATAAATATGTTTAAAATTTCTAACGGGATAAAATTTAAAATTGCGAGCAAGGGGAGCTTACTCATACCGATCATTGTTTTTTCTGGGGTGGCCATGATTATTATGGGCGGTATTATAAAATGGACTCAAACTACAATAGTGGCAAATAGGCAGTTGATTGTCCGAGAAAAAGCGATCCAATTGGCTGAATCTGGGGTTGATTATTATAGGTGGCATTTGGCTCATAGCCAAAATGATTACCAAGATGGTTCTGGTGTTGCGGGCCCTTATGTCCATCAAGTTTTGGATAAAGATGGTAACGTAGTGGGGGAATTCAGTTTAAACATCACCCCACCTATCACTGGGTCAACCAAAGTTCGCATTGAATCGACTGGTACCCCTACCAGCTCAACTATCTCAAGGAAAATCGGAGTGGAAATGGCTATTCCATCTTTGGCAAAATATGCAGTGGCAGCCAATGATATTATGCGTTTTGGAGAAGGTACTGAAGTTTTTGGCCCTGTCCATTCAAATCAAGGTATTCGTTTTGATGGGCTCACTCATAATATAATCACTAGTGCACTTTCCTCGTACAATGACCCCGATGCTGATGATTGCAATAATAATTCTTCATTTGCAGTGCATACTTGTGTTAACCCCAAAGATCCTTCGCCTCCAGCTTCTGTACCAAGTCGACCGGAGGTTTTTGAAGTGGGCAGGCAGTTTCCCGTACCATCGGTAGATTTTACTGGTTTAACCAATAATTTGGCTAATATAAAATCTTTGGCTCAAGCTAATGGACACTATTTTGCAGGGTCGGGCGCTCAGGGTTATCAGATTATTTTAAAAACCAATGACACTTTTGATATTTATAAAGTAAATTCTCAAACTAATCCACCAAATTATTGTACTAATAGCCAAAGCCAGATTGGCTGGAACACTTGGTCTGTAAATAACCGACAATTTATAGCTAACTATGCCATTCCATCAAATGGACTTATCTTTGTGCAAGATAATGTTTGGATTGAGGGGTCAATAAACAGTGCCAGAGTTACGATCGCGGTTGGTCGTTTCCCAGATAATCCTTCAAATAGGCCCCAACTTACAGTCAATAACGATCTTATTTATACCAATTATAATGGTACAGATGTGATAGCTCTGGTCTCTCAAGGCAATGTTAATGTAGGGATGGTTTCGGATACTAATTTAAGGATTGATGCAGCTCTAGTTTCTCAAAATGGCAGAGTGGGTAGGTATTATTATGGCAGTTATTGTTCGCCTTATAGTATAAGGAGCTCGCTTACTCTTTATGGCATGATCGCCACCAATATTCGTTATGGTTTTGCTTATACCGATAATACTGGTTATCAAGACAGAAATATAATTTATGATGCCAACTTGTTATACGGCCCTCCACCAAGTTTTCCTTTGACTTCTGATAGGTATGAGATTCTTTCTTGGGAGGAGATTTAACCTCACTCCTAAACCCCTTACAGGGGCTGTCCACTCATTGGATTTTTCTATAAAAAATCTCAATGAGTCTTGCGGATGCTTGAAATCACATCCTCACTCTCCTAGATGCAGGAGAGGGGAGTTCCGAGTCCTCTCTTATTGTAAGAGAGGGTTGGGTGAGTTATGATATAAAATATGAAAAAACGTAATCTCATTGTAGCCAATTGGAAAATGAATCCCAGCACTTTTCTTGAAGCCAAGAAAGTATTTGATAGTGTAAGGCTTGGGGCTAAGGGGATAAAAAATACTGATATCGTGATTTGTCCGCCGTTTCCTTATATTTATCCTTTTGTAAAATTGAATTCTCCTAAAAATATATTTTTTGGAGCCCAAAATATTTCAAGTGAACTCAAAGGATCTTTTACGGGTGAGGTTAGTAGCGAGATGATCAAAACATTGCCCGCAAAATATGTGATCTTGGGGCATTCTGAAAGGCGGACTATGGGTGAGACCAATGAGTTGGTAAAAAAGAAAATGCAAATCGCTTTTGATACGGATTTAACACCAGTCCTTTGTATTGGCGAAAAAGAAAGAGATAAAAATGGAAATTATTTGGAATTTATAAAAAATCAGATCAAAGAATGTTTGACTGGACTGCAAAAGAAAAATTTGGTTGGTATCATTGTTGCTTATGAGCCGATTTGGGCGATCGGCAAATCCTACAAAGAATCAATGAGTCCGACCGATATCCACGAAACAGTTTTATTTATTAAAAAAGTTTTGAGCGAATTGTTTGGTAGCGATATTGCTGGTGGCTCTAAGATACTTTATGGCGGGTCTGTCGAAGCTGGTAATGTAGCTGAAATAGTCCGCCTCGGTAATGTTGATGGTTTGTTGGTTGGTCACGCTTCGCTCGTACCTTCTGAATTTTCCGCCATCTTAAAAGCCGTGGATTTAAAAAGATAACTCAGAATCGGCAAAAATGGAAGAATCTGGTAAGATAAGCTCATGATTAAATTAATTACAGAGGCGGAGATAATAGAAGGGACCATAGTTTTGGTGAGGACTGATTGGAATGTTCCCGTCAAAGATGGGCAAGTCTTAGATACTTCGCGCATAGAGGCCAGTTTGAAGACTATAAATTATATTTTAGAAAAGGGTGGCAAAGTCATAGTGATGAGCCATTTGGGTGACGGCTCTGATTCTTTGGAAGTGGTGGCGAAAGAAGCCGAAAAGTTTTTTCCTGATCGTAGAGTGAGATTTGTACGTGACCCTTGGAATGTATCATCACCTGATGGCAAAAAAGCTTTGGGAGATTTGAGGAATGGGGAGTTGGCAGTTATGGAAAATTTGAGATTTTGGATGGAAAAAGAAAATGATGAATGTTTCGCCAAACAATTAGCTGGGTTTGCTGATATTTATGTCAATGAAGCTTTCCCTTGTTCTCATCGCAAACACACATCAATAGTAGAGATAACCAAATTTTTACCAAGTTTTGCTGGTTTTAAGTTTTTGGAAGAATTCCAGAAGTTGTCTGAGGTTTTCAATCCAGAACACCCATTCTTTTTTGTCTTAGGCGGTTTGAAATTTGAAACCAAATTGCCTTTGATAGAAAAGTTCTTGCAAATTGCTGACAATATTTTTATTGGCGGTGCTTTGGCGGTCAAAGCCAAGACTATGCCGATTGCCGATAATGCCAAAATAATTTTCCCAGTGGGTGACATTGAAGCTATGGATGCTAACCCTGAAACTTTGGCAGTTTTGAAAACTCATATTGATAATGCTAAGTTTGTGCTTTGGAATGGGCCTTTGGGTAATTATGAAAAAGGTTTTAAAGAAGGCACCATAGCTTTGGTAGAAATGCTGGCTCAGTCAAAAGCCAAAGTGGTGCTAGGCGGTGGGGATACTCTGGCCGTCCTTAATCCTGAAATAAAAGATCAAATTTTAAATCATGGTTTTATATCTACCGCTGGTGGCGCGATGCTGGACTTTTTGGCCAACGGTACTTTGCCTGGCATTGAGGCTTTAAATACGAAGTAACGAATAGGTTGCGAATTGCAACGAATTAAAATACGAATAAAAATATATTTGTGATTTTTCCACAAGTTCCCCCTTAAAATAAGGGGGATTTAGGGGGTTAGATTTTGTTTTATTTTTTCAGCATTACCAACCAAATCTTTTGGATCGTCTTGAGTAGTGGATTGTGATACTCCAGCCTTAGCTGGGAAAATCCAGACGTGGGCATGGTCAACTTCATCACCAACTATTTTTGAAAGTATCCACTCTGTGCCAAACGCTTTTTGTTGGGCCTTGGCTACCTTTTGAACCACTTCAAAATATTTGCCTATATTGGTAACATCCCATACCCAACGATAATGTTTTTTGGGTATGACTTGGCAGTGGCCGGGGGATTGAGGATTGATATCCAAAAAAGCCATAAAATCATCATCTTCATAAACCACATGAGCTGGGATTTCTTTATTTACTATTTTACAAAAAGTACAATTTTCCATTTTATTAAAGCTTAAATTAATAAAAACATTATAACACGCTTTTTCTCCCCCTCTTAATGTAAGAGGGGGCTGGGGGTGTTATTATTTTTTCATGACCAAAAAATACACTGTAAAACCTAAAGTATCTGATAGTTTGGTGGAACAGCTTTTGCATAATAGAGGGTTCAAAAGTGGAGAAGAACAAGAGGTTTTTTTACAACCTGATTTTGTTAAGCATTTGCATGATCCTTTGCTTTTACCTGATATGAAAAAAACAGTGGAAAGGGTTTTGTTGGCGATAGAAAATAATGAACGGATTGGTATTTGGAGTGATTATGATGCTGATGGTATCCCTGGAGGAGCATTGCTTCATGATTTTTTCAAAATGATTGGTTTCAATAATTTTATAAATTACATTCCAGATCGACATATTGAAGGTTATGGTTTGAATAGTGAAGGAATTGAAAAATTGAAAGAAGAAAAGATTGGGCTAATAGTAACGATTGATTGTGGAATAAGAAATAACAAAGAAATTGATTATGCAAACAAGCTTGGAATAGATGTAATTGTTACGGACCACCATGAACAATCAGAAGAATTGCCCAATGCTTTTACTATCGTTAATCCAAAAAGATTGGATTCTAAATATCCAGAAAAAATACTTTGCGGTACTGGAGTAATATGGAAATTGATAGAGGCAATATTGAAAACCAAAAGAGATTTATTGAAAGAGGGTCAAGAAAAATGGCTTTTGGATTTGGTGGGATTGGCTACACTTTCTGATATGGTACCTCTGGTGGGGGAAAACAGAGTTTTGGCTTATTTCGGGTTGTCAGTTTTGAGAAAGACCAGAAGGCCGGGTTTGTTAAAATTTTTTGCTAATTTAAAAATAAATAAAAGTAGTGTGACTGAAGATGATATTGCTTTTATGATCACACCACGTATTAACGCTGCTTCACGCATGGGTCATCCTCGTGATGCGTTTAAACTTTTGGTGGCCATAGATGAATCTGAAGCCGAGAGTTATGCTAAACATTTAGATAATATAAATAATGAAAGAAAAGTTTTGGTGGCCTCGATGGTTAAAGAAGCCAAGAAAAAAATAAAAGAAAAATTTGAAAATGGTGAAGAGAAGTCAGTCATAGTTTTGGGTAATCCAGACTGGCGACCGGCTCTTTTGGGACTGGTCGCCAACTCGGTTGCCGAAGAATATAATCGGCCGGTTTTTTTGTGGGGTCGAGCTACTGGCGAAAATGTGGAAGGTGAAGCCGAAGGCATGCTCAAAGGGTCATGTCGATCAGATGGGGTGACAGATTTGGTGGCGCTTATGGAAAGAGCTAAAGAAAGTTTTTTTGAATTTGGTGGGCACGAGCAGTCTGGCGGGTTTTCAGTTTTGTTTGAAAAAATTCATTCTTTGGAAGAAGCTTTGATCGAAGCGGCTACGCATATAGTAAACAATGATGTTGATATTTTGGTAGACGCTGATTTAAATATAAAAAATATTTCTGAAAAATCAGTAAATGAAATTTTAAGACTGGCGCCGTTTGGAGTAGGCAATCAAAAACCCGCTTTTATTTTCAGAGACGTAGTGCCAGAAAAAATAAATAGGTTTGGAAAAGCCAAAGAGCATCTCTCTATAAATTTTAGCGACGGCTTGCACAAAATCAGAGCGATTTCTTTTTTCACCTCGCCTGATCAATTTGGCGATTGTCTCAAAGAAGGCATCAAAACTAATCTGGTAGCCAATGTTGAAAAATCCGATTTTGGTGGCCGTCGCGAAATCCGCCTACGCATCGTGGATTTATTTTTGTGATAAAATAGTTTTATGATTAAGATTTATACTGACGGTTCATCGCGAGGTAACCCGGGGCCGGGAGGATATGGAGCTATCATTATAAATGATAGCAAATCCGAAATTCTAAATCCGAAATCCGAAATAATAGAAATCGGAGGGAGAGAAGAAATGACTACCAACAACCGGATGGAAATGGTGGCAGCGATTGAAGGTTTGAAAAATATTCCCGAGAATTATGAGGTAGAAATTTATTCTGATTCTGCATATCTTATCGGTGGTATTACTATTTGGATTAATAATTGGCAAAAAAATAATTGGCGCACCAAAGATAAAAGAGAAGTTTTGAACAAAGATTTGTGGCAAGCACTTTTGATTGAAACCGAAAAAAGAAAAGTAGAATGGCAAAAAGTAGCTGGACATTCAGGTCATGAATTGAATGATCGTTGTGATGATATCGCCACTAGTTTCGCCGATAATAAAAATGTTTCGCTATATAATGGCTCAAAACAAGGATATATTTTGTTTCATTGATGATTACCTTTGTCGTTACATTTATTTTAGGAATTGTTTTTGAATATTTTTTGGGTTTAGGTTGGAGTATCGGGGTTTTAACTACTCTGATCTCTTTAGTTTTATTTTTTTATTTTAAAAAAGAAGAATTTCCTATTGGTAAAATAATTTTGATAGTAGGGATCGGGTTTGGGTTGGGAGTTTTGAGAATGAGTTTTTTTGCCAACTCTCCTGATCAAGAACTTTTTAAACTTATCGATCAGAAGATTTATTTTGAGGCCACTGTCTCCGAAGAGCCAGATGTAAGAGATGATTCAACCCGTTACACAGTTAATCTGGTTGATTACAAAAGTTCCGTGCTCCTCGTCGCTGATAGGTTTCCGGAATTTAATTATGGGGACAAAATAAAAGTTTCTGGCCGATTAGATTTGCCTAAAAATTTTACTTCAGACAACGGCACTGAATTTGATTATGTATCTTTTTTAGCAAAAGATAAAATCAATTTTTTAATTTATGACCCGAATATAGAGCAGATAGAAGGTTATGGCGGTAACAAAATAGTAGCTTCGCTTTATGCGCTGAAAAATATTTTTATTAAAAATATTTCGGCGGTAGTGCCCGAACCAAACTCATCATTTTTGAGTGGAGTTATTTTTGGTACCAAACAATCTCTGGGTGAGGCGTTGCTCAATGATTTTAAAAAAGTAGGGCTCATCCATATGGTAGTGCTTTCTGGTTATAACATCACGATCATTGCTATCGGAGTTTTTTATGTGACTGCTTTTTTAAATAGAAGAAATTTGAGTTTTATTTTAAGTATTATATTTATTGTTTTATTTGCCACTATGGTCGGTTGGGGAGCGACGGTGGTGCGGGCAGTCATCATGGCGCTGATTGCTATCTTGGCCAGATTTTTGGGCCGTCCGGCGGACGCTTTGCGCTGGCTTTTTATTGCCGGACTTTTGATGCTTATTTGGAATCCTTTAATTTTATTTTATGACCCATCTTTCCAACTTTCTTTTATGGCTACTTTGGGGCTCATATTGTTTTCTCAATTTATTTTTAATTTTATAAGCGAACGTAAATTGGCAAAATATATCCCAACCAAATTTGGTTTGCGAGAAATCGTAGCCTCTACTTTGGCAGTGCAATTTTTTGTTTTGCCGTTACTTATCAAAATGTCGGGCTTCGTTTCTCTGATTTCTTTTTTGATTAATCCGATTGTCTTACCACTGGTGCCTGCCGTCATGGGTTTTGGCGCGCTCACTGGGGCGATCGGCCTCTTGCCTTGGGTCGGTCAAATCTTGTCATGGCCGTTTGGGGTCGCTTCGTATTTTCTAACGCAGATAATAATTTCTTTAACTGAATTTTCGGCCAACATTCCTTTTGCTACTTTGCAGACCGGATCAATTTCACTTTGGCTAATTTTAATCTGGTATTTAGCTTACGGATTTTTATATTGGAAATTTGTTAAAAATAAATTTATTTTATAAAAAGTTAGGTCGCGGAAAAAATTTTTCCGCGACCTGTGGCCGAGCTTTTCAGGGCTTAAGAACTCTTGCTTCTCTTTCCCTCCAGATTTTTTTGCTTTCCAACAAAGTGGTTTCCACTTTGTCTCTCGGAATTCCAGAAAGTTTTGCGATGTGCTCGCAGAGCTCGTCATGGCTGGAAAAATAATTTCCTGCCATAAGTTGTTCAACGATACACCCGATAACTTTGCGGGCATCTTCGAAATCTAATTGAAGACGCACCTTTTCTTTTATTGCTTCTCCGGTCAGTCGACCGAGGGTCGTAAAAAAATCGCTAGCTGCTCCGTCTCCCATGATGGCTACCTCGCTCTCGCTAATTGGCAAGCAAACATCTTGGTATGGTCTGCTGCCTGCTCAGCCACTGTTCCCATCTGGACTGGTTCAGTGATCACAGAACCGTTTTTGATCACCACCGATACTCCCATCCCGTCGGATTTGTATATATTGAATACGATCTCAGTATTCAATCCGTTAAGTCCATGGCTGGCCAAACCCTGCGTGATGAGTTCCTCGATGTGCTCAAGGAAAGTATTTTTCCCGGCCATGTCCTGAATCGCCCTACCAATTGATGGCATAAAACTACCTCACTTTCTGAAATAAACAATAACAATAATTTATCAGAAGTCAACTACTGGGCGTGTTTGGCTAATTTTTGTCTGGTATTTAGCTTACGGATTTTTATATTGGAAATTAAAAATGATAGAAAAGTAAAACGCCGAGCAAAAGCCTCGGCGTTTTGGTGAAGACTCGCAAGTCTTCTATGGTTTTCTGAGGGATAGACCCCTCTGCCCAAGAATCTCAATGATTTCGTCCAGACTTTTCCGGCCGAAGTTTTTTGTCATTAAAAGCTCTTCTTCGCTTTTTTGGATCAAATCGCTCACGGTTTCGATCCCAGCAAGCTTCAGACAATTGAAGGTTCTCACAGAAAATTCGAGTGCCACGATTGAGGTGCTCGGTGCATCATCAATTTCCTTCTCGGCCAGATTGGGTTCGCCCGCCCAGCGCAAATCAAAAACAAGCGAACCGTCATTGCCTCGGTTTGATGGATGTGGGCTATCCGCCAACACGAAGCCTTCCTCGAAGTATTTTTGTAGGAGGTTCGTTGCTCTCTTCATATCTGCAATGACTTCGGCAGTCCGCTGTTCGGGCCCTTTTAAGCCGATGTTAAATGTCAATTCGATCCTTCTGGTGTCTTCTATGCTCATTTTGATGAGCTCCTTTCTTTTTTCAGTATTAATCACAATCGCTCAAAAGTCAACTACTGGGCGGTATTGAAATTTTCTTCAATTTTTTGCCAATTTAGATTTTCAAAAAAATCTTCGATGTATTGTTTTTTGCCACTAGGCTGGTAATCAGTCACGAAAGCATGCTCCCACATATCAAGAGCGAGGATGGGTGCGCAATCTTGCAGTTGGCCTATGTGTTGTTCATCAACCCAAGCGTTTAAAAGTCTTTGATCTTTTTTGTCCCAATAAAGCATCGCCCAACCTATACCTCGAGTGGTGGCCAAAGATTTGAAATAGATTAGCCATTTTTCAAATGAACCAAATTCTTCTGTTATTTTATTTTTTAGGGCGCTACCTTCTTCTAAGTTTTTGGCTCCATCTGAAAGAGAGTTGAAATAAATTTCATGATTTCGCACGCCATTATATTCAAAACTAAAACGCCGACTGATTTCCATGACTGAATATTTGCCACCTTCGTCATCGACTTTTCCGTATTGTTCTATCATAGTCAAAATTAAATTAGTGTTTTTGACATAGCCACTATATAACTTCAGATGTTCTTCCAAGTTTTTGGCCGATATGCCTTTAAGTTCAGGAATTTCAAATTTTTTTTCTTCAAATTTCATTTGATTTATTGGTTAATATTATTTAGCTATTATATCATTTAATAATGAGGTCCTATAAATTAAGACTAGTTGTGTTGGGGGTTTTGTTACTTGGAGCTACTCTTTCTGTTTATATTGCTTTTAGAGAAAGAGGAAACGGCATTTTGACGGTAGCCTTTTTGGACGTCGGTCAAGGGGACGCTATATATATTGAATCACCGAATGGTAATCAGATACTCATTGATGGTGGCCCTGGTAAAGCGGTACTCAGAGAACTATCTAAAGTGATGTCTTTTTATGATCGTAGTATTGATGTGGTTTTGGCGACCCATGCCGATCAAGATCATGTTGGTGGTTTGCCTGATGTTTTGCAAAAATATCAGACAGACATTTTTATGGAAACCGGAGTCTCTGGTCCTTCCTCTTCGTATGAACAATTAGAAAAAAATGTAGCAGACAAAAATATTAAAAAAATTTTGGCCAGAAGGGGTATGGTGGTTGATTTGGGGGATGGGGCTATTTTGCAAATCCTTTTCCCAGATCGAGACCCGACTGGTATGGAAACTAATATGTCGTCTATCGTAGCTAGATTGGTTTATGGTGAAAATGAATTTTTGTTTACTGGGGATTCACCTCAGGCTATTGAAAAATATTTGGTCTCCCTTTCCCAAGGTCAGACCTTTGGGACCGGGGCAGTTCAAGGTCTGACCTTAATTTCCGATGTTTTAAAGGCGGGCCATCATGGCTCCAAAACCTCCAATAGTGCTGAATTTGTTTCGGCTGTATCTCCACAATACGCTGTCATTTCGGTTGGTAAAGATAATCGTTACGGCCACCCTAACCAAGAAACCCTAGACACCTTTACCAATTTCGGTGCCCAAATCCTCCGCACCGACCAATCAGGTCGGGTTGTGTTAAAAAGTGACGGGGTGAATCTAACTCATCAATAAGCCTTTATTTTAAGCCATTTTATGGCAAACTCAAAAATAAAATGAAAAAATGCTTGACAAATAAAGTCAGGTATGCTATACTTATGATGTAAGGTTAAGAAAGGTAAAAGCTCGTTCAAAATCAAATACAAGACAATTTTTAGAGGAGAGAGTCTTGGTAAGCTGAAATTGATACATATATATGTATACAAGTGCAGAATACCAAAACCCAAGCGTTGGAAAAAGACGATTGGCTCCCTCAAAGAGCTAGTCGTCTTTTTCTTTAAAAGAAAAAGCAAACCAAGAGGGATAAGGGTGAGATTGAACTTTGACAATAAAATAGGTGGAAAAGGATAACGCGGAAAAAAATTCTGTAAAAAGATAACCGCAACGTTATTCCTCTTCGCCCAACTAAGAGATAGCGTAAAAAACTTAAGACTTGGTTTGGCAAGAGGGATCGCAAGGTTCCTAGAGATGGAAATGGTGAATGGTCCCAGCCAAAAATCGGGACTGGCTAGCAAGCCAAAATGCAGAGATTGATTTCCCATAAGGCCTCACTTTTTACGAAAGCAAAAGGAGGCGGGGAAGGAGAAGATCATGAGAGAGAATAAGACCGGTTGCCAGCTCCGGCTGGCAAATGACGAGTTCATCTATTCCCCGCTTTCGGGGAGCAAGTTGGTATTTGGGCGCAATTGCGCCCACGTCGAAACGCTGGCCAACGCCAGCCACATCCTCAAGGGATTGTGGTTGGCGGTCGAGATCACGGGCGGTTCGCCCGGCAAGGCTCGGCGCGGGGCTTTTGCTCCCGCAGTCGAGATGGCGGTGAAGGTCTTCGGGGCGCTGGGCCTCGAAGTGGTGGCCGTCGACGAACGGGGAGACCTCGCCCTGTTCTTCCGGCTCCGCAAGGAGCTCTCCGTTGAGGAGGGCTCGGTCAACGCGGGTTTCCGTGTCCACTCGGACACGGTCCTGTCCGAGAAGGCGGCGGTTGCCGCCGGCAAGATCGCGGGGTTCGCCCTGCGTTCGACTGGCGTCAAGTACGACGCCGGGGCGGAGTTCGAGGGGATGGTGGCGGCGATGTACGCCGGCGCCAAGAACAAGGCCGACGAGTTCGTACAGGCGCCGTCCGTGGCGCCGGGTGAGGAAGGCGTCGACATCGCCATGCCTGTCGTTCCGCCCGTAGCCATGGAGGATTCCTCTCGGTTCTTCGAGGGGATCCCAGACTTCCAGGCAGTAAGCGAGGAAGCCCAGTAACCAACGTTCCTTGGAGTTGAAAGACCTCCGTAAATAAAACTTTCAAATGGAGGACAAAAGCTTCGCGCTCTAGTCCTCCTTCTTATTCAGCTGACGAATTGTTTCGCAAGAAAAATTCGAAAGTTGATAGGAATATTAAATATAAATTTAGCTTTAAAAGAGCGAAACGGAGTACAATAAAAACAAACCTGTAGGAGGCTATAGGTCAAATTAAAAACGTATGGAGAAGTCGGCGTGAGTTAGATTACTTTGGAAAGCGCAAGCTAGAATAAGTATAAAATCTCTCTCCTCTAGCGCTGATTTAGCTGTATATTTATTTTTTGATCTGTGGCCTCGTGCGGGTTTTTTTGTTTAGACAAGTCCAGCTTTTTTCAAGGTGGCGTAGGCACCGTTTTTTTGGATAGTCTTGAGACCTCTGGTAGAAAGGGTGAGGGTGACAGATTTTTTGAGTTCAGGCACAAAAATTTTCTTTTTTTGTAAATTGGCAAATTTCCTTGAGTTGCCACAAGCGTTGAATTGGGTAGCACGGGTCCGGTTTGAATAGGATCCGCCTATTTGGGATGATTTACCATTGATTGCACATGCTTTTGCCATGAAGGATATACTAACAGATAAACCAATATTTGCAAGCCGAATGGATCCCGTAGTAGAAAATGGCATAGGAAAGTTTTTATATCCAGACTAAAAATGGTACAATCTACAAATACATTATTTAATTAACTAACTTTAAAAATGGTACTTTCCAAAAAACAATGCCATTTTTCACTAACGGGATGGATTTTGCTTTTATAATTATTATTCTCATAATGTCGGTAGTTATCCATGAAGTCTCACACGGTTACGCTGCTTTGGCACTGGGCGACCCGACTGCCAAATACCAAGGCCGTTTGACTCTGAATCCTTTTTCTCATCTTGATCTAGTGGGCTCGATCCTCGTACCCCTGATTGGGTATTTTGCTGGTGGTTTTATTATCGGTTGGGCCAAACCAGTGCCTTTCAATCCATATAACCTCAGAAATCAAAAATGGGGTGAGGCATTGGTGGCAGTGGCTGGACCTCTTTCCAATATTGCTTTGGCGGTCGTGTTTGGGTTGGTTATCAGATTTTTTGGGGCCACTCTCATGAGCCCGGCATTTTTAAGTCTGGCTGGTTTTGTGGTCATGATAAACATTACTTTGGCTATATTTAACTTAGTACCAATACCACCACTCGATGGTTCCAAAATACTCTTTGCGATTTTGCCTTATAAATGGGGATTTGTACGAGAATCATTTGAAAAGTATGGGCTTATTTTGGTTTTTATTTTTATATTTTTCCTTTGGCAAATCATGAGTCCGGTGATTAAATACTTGTTTATTTTGATTACCGGTTTTCAGGCTTAGTCAGTCTTGCGCTAGGGGAGCTTGCTTTTTTATGTGCTTTATATTAGATTGGTATTGCTCGTGAGAGCAGTTTTTAAATATCAAAGTGCTTCAGCATGATGAAATAGAATGCCTACAATCAATCAGTTAAAAAGAAAGAAAAGAACAATCCTCCGCTCCAAATCAAAAGCGGTGGCTTTGGCGCGTGGTTTTAATTCAATCAAAAACCGACCAGTCTATTACCCTTCACCATTCAAGAGAGGAGTTTGTACCAAAGTGACTACCAAAACCCCAAGGAAACCTAACTCAGCTATCAGAAAGATCGCCAGAGTGAGATTGACCAATGGTATGGAAGTAACTGCTTACATCCCAGGTATAGGTCACAATTTGCAAGAACACTCAGTGGTGATGTTGCGTGGTGGAAGAGTGAAAGATATCGGTGTGCGTTATACTATCGTCAGAGGTCGCCTCGACGCCGGCGGAGTAGATAAAAGAAGAACTTCACGATCAAGTTACGGTGTTAAAAGACCTAAAGATACTAAATAAAATATATGAGAGGAGCCGTTAAAAACAGAAACATAGCTCAGCCAGACATTATCTTCAATTCTCAAAAAGTAGAGAAGTTTATAAATTATGTCATGCAAGAAGGTAAAAAAAATACCGCTCGCAAAATAGTTTATGAAGCTTTCGATTTGATCAAAGAAAAAGCCAAAGTCGAAAGCCCAATGGAAGTATTTGACACAGCTTTGAAAAACGCTGGCCCAACTATGGAAGTTCGTTCTCGTCGCGTTGGAGGCGCAAACTATCAAGTGCCAAGAGAAGTCAGACCTGAAAGACGCACTTACTTATCTATGAAATGGATTATTGATGCTGCTAAAGCCAAAAAAGGCAAACCAATGGCTGAAAAACTCTCTGAAGAAATCATCATGGCTTCCAAAAACGAAGGTGAAGCTATCAAAAAACGCGAAAACGTCCACAAAATGGCCGAAGCCAACAAGGCTTTCGCTCACTTCGCTTGGTAACAAAAAAACTCCCTCTCAGGAGTTTTTTTGTTTCGGAACTATTTCTTTTCTTCCCAATAAGGTTTGAAATATTCTCTCTGCTCCTCTATAAATTTATTAGCTTCTTCTTCTGTGACAAATTCTAAACCATGAATTTCGCCGTTCCTGTGAAAATATTCTAATTTTGCAAATACCACATTTCCATTTTCTTCTGTTAATTTTATGATAACCTCATCATCCCTGGTTGTTCCGGTAGAAGGTTCGTTACCGGTGTCATACATAGTTTTAACCTCACACCCTTCAATTTCAGGAGTTTCATAGGTGCTTCCAACACCTCCTCTAAGTAATTTTTCTTTAATTTTGGCGAGATTTTCTGGTAAGTCAATTTTATTTAGATCTTCAATTCCCATAAGTTATTAATTATTATTAATACTTAAATATTATTACTTTATTTATAATAAGCAAATAGGGTTTTGTAATTTTTCGTAGCTGTTCATTGTGGCCACTCTTCTGGTGTTTTTATCCTTTCTACTATACACACATCACTGACGACCGTCATTGATGTGTGTATTATAATAAAAGGGAAATGAGTTTAGAAAAAAAAGTTAAAAAAGCAAATATACAAAAAATTATTTTGGAATCTGTAAAATTGATAGGTTTAATTGGTGTCGCTGCTATTGCTCCAAATGTTTTGGTTGCTATGAAAAAAATGGGTTTCATCACACATCGAAGACAAATTGAATCAATAAAAAGATCCCGGGATACTCTTATTAAGAAGGGGTTACTTGAAGACAAAAATGGACAACTTAAAATAACACCAGGAGGGAAGAGGTATTTATCCAGATGCCTATCGCTAGGGGACAATAAAGAATTAAACAAAAACAAAAAATGGGATGGTAAATGGAGAGTCTTAATTTTTGATATTCCCGAAAGCCGAAGATTTGATAGGACAAATATTCGCCAAGCTCTTGTTTCGATTGGATTTATGAGGTTGCAGGATAGTGTCTGGATATATCCTTATAATTGTGAAGATTTGGCCTCTCTTTTGAAAGCTGAAACTGAAACAGATGGAGATGTTTTATATATGATTGTAGAAGCATTGGAAAATGACGAAGAAGTAAAAAAATACTTCGGACTCAATAAAAAATAGATTTTGTTTATATTCCCTCATACACACATCACTGACGGTCGTCTATTATGTGTGTATGTATTTTAAAAATGAATTTAAGATCAAATGATGAGGAATGGCCGAAGCCAACAAAGCTTTCGCCCACTTCGCTTGGTAACAAAAAACTCCCTTTCAGGAGTTTTTTGTTACGTATTAAACAATTTTGAAAGTGTGTAAGCCTCTTCTTGTGTAAGCCCAGTATTTTCGTAGTATTCTAATTTTAGTCGGACATCAAATTCTTGACCGTCTTCTATATCTTTTCTAAGTTCAGTAAAAAATCTTCCCTTTTTTGCCAATTGGTCTAAATAGTCTAAGCATTTCTTTTGTTTTTCTCTAAAACTATTATCTTCTGAGATTTTAAATTCATCTTTCCCTATTGACGGGCCTTTTATTTTTTGGCGGGTTGGTGGTTGTTGGCTTTTTAAAATATCAGTATAAACTTCTTTAAATATTTTTTGAGATTTTTCTGGTGGCATTGATCTCAGTGTTTGGCCCAACATTTCAGCTATTTCGTCGGCACTTCTTTGATTTTTTTCGTGTATTTGTTCAACTTTTTGTATTGCTTCAGCAATTGGGGCATTGTATTGGCCAAGGCCGTAATCAGGGACTTTTTGTTTTTCCGCCGTCTCAACTTCTTTGGTAGCTGTTTCTACATCTCTCAAAACCTTTTCAACATTTTCTGGAGTAGGGTCTGGCATTATTGGTTCTCCTTCAATTCCCATAAGTTAGTAATTATTATTAATACTTAAATATTATTACTTTATTTATAATAAGCAAATAGGGTTTTTTGCATTTTTAACTCTATTAGTGTATATTTTGAGTGTTCCGGTTAGGAATTTTATTTTTGTATTTTTTTATTCGCATTAATTCGTATCATTTGTACAATTAGTATATTGGTATCTTAAAATTATGAACCGCGATTACCCACTAGAGAGAGTTAGAAATTTTGGAATCATAGCCCATATTGACGCCGGCAAGACTACCGTCTCTGAGCGTATTTTGTTTTATACTGGATCACAACACAAAATTGGTGAAGTACACGAGGGTGAGACTACTACTGACTGGATGGAACAAGAAAGAGAGCGTGGTATCACGATCACCGCTGCGGCGATCACATGTTTTTGGGCACCAACATATTTGAATATAGAAGAACGCAAAAACAAAGAAAATAAATGCCGTTTCAACATTATTGACACTCCAGGGCACATTGATTTCACAGTAGAGGTGAAAAGATCAATGCGCGTTTTGGATGCCGCTGTTTGTGTATTTGATGGAGTGGCTGGAGTAGAGCCTCAATCTGAAACCAACTGGCGTTATGCCGAAGAAGCGATGGTGCCAAGACTTTGCTTCATAAACAAATTAGACAGAACTGGTGCCAATTTTGAAAAATCATACCAATCAATTTTGGCTAGACTTTCCAAAAAAGCAGTAAGGATGCAAATCCCTATGGGTGAAGAAGATCATCATGAGGGTGAAGTAGATTTGCTCACCATGAAAGCTTACAAGTTTGAAGGTCAACTTGGTGGCGAAGTAGTAGAAGTAGAAATCCCAGAGGCTTTTTTGGCTGATGCCAAAAAGTATCGCGCTGAACTTATCGAAAGAATCGTAGAAAATGACGAAGAAGCTATGAATAAATATTTGGCTGGTGAAGAAATCCCTCTAGCTGATTTGAAAAAGATTTTGAGAACTGCGGTTATTGCCAATAAAGTTTTCCCAGTATTTTGTGGTTCAGCTTTGAAAAACAAAGGAGTGCAATTGGTTTTGAATGCGGTGGTGGATTACTTGCCAAGCCCTCTCGATATGCCAGCGATCAAAGGTATCGACCCTAGAAATGGGGAAGAAGTAGAGCGACACCCTGACGACTCTGAGCCTTTCTCAGCCTTGGCTTTCAAGTTGCAAGCCGATCCTTTCGTGGGTCAACTTACATTCTTCCGAGTATATTCTGGAACTATTGAATCTGGTTCTTATATTTACAATGCCACCACTGGCGAAAAAGAAAGATTGGGTCGTATCGTACGATTACAAGCTGATCAAAGAGAAGAAGTGAAGAAAGTTTTTGCTGGAGAAATCGCAGCGGCAGTCGGTCTCAAAACTGCCAAAACTTCTCACACTTTTTGTGATGAAAATAATCCAATTGTTCTAGAAGAAATCGTATTTCCAGAGCCAGTTATTTCTCTACGTATTGAACCAAAAACCAAAGCCGATCAAGAAAAAATGGGTATGGCACTCAAAAGACTTTCTGATGAAGACCCAACTTTCCGTATCAAAGGCGATTCGGATACTGGCGAAACTGTGATTTCAGGAATGGGTGAATTGCATTTGGATATCATCGTAGATCGTATGAAAAGAGAATTTGGTGTTGAAGCCAATGTCGGTGCTCCTCAAGTGGCTTACAAAGAGACCATCACTGGTACAGCTGAAGCTGAAACCAAATACATCAAACAGACTGGAGGTAAAGGTCAATATGGTCACGTCAAACTCAATATCAAACCTTTGGAACCAGAAGTAGAAAGCAAAAAGAAACAAAAAAATATTCATCGCAGTGAAGAATTTGAATTTATCGATTCTATCAAAGGTGGAGTTATTCCTTCTGAATTTATCCCTGCGGTAGAAAAGGGTGTCAAAGAAGCTATGGAGCGTGGTATTTTGGCCGGTTACAAAATGGTAAACATTTCTTGCGAGCTTACCTTCGGTTCTTACCATGATGTGGACTCTTCGGAAATCGCTTACAAGATCGCAGCCTCACAAGCCTTCCAAGAAGCAGCCAAAAAAGCTAGACCAGTTATTCTCGAGCCAATTATGAAATTGGAAGTGGTAGTACCAGAAAAATTCATGGGTGATGTCACTGGTAACCTTTCTTCTAAACGTGGTTTGATTGAAGGTATGGATGATAGAGCTGGAAACAAGGTGGTCAAAGCCAAAGTGCCTCTATCAGAGCTATTTGGTTATGTGACTACTTTGCGTTCTATGACCGAAGGCCGTGGTAGTGCCAACATTGAATTTGATCATTATGCTATCGTGCCTCCAAACGTCGCGACTTCTATTGTGGAATCACGTAAATAACCCCACCCGGACTTCGTCTCGACCTCCCCTTGTTCAGGGGAGGTAAAAACAAAAACAAAATTTTTATAAAAAGTTTTAGCCGGCGGACACTCTGTGGTGTCCGCCGGCTTGATTTCACGCCAACAGGTCGTGGATTGGAGCAATATCGTCTACCCACAGCCGATGGTGGTGCGGATAGGTATTGCTGATGGAAAGGTGAATGGTTGCGAGTGTTTTTCGTCCGAACTCACTCATTGTTATTTCGGCAACATCCTCTGTGGGGTGGAACTTCTTTCGCAGTTCATCCGATTCGTGATACCTGTTGAGTTCAAACAGAGAGTTTGAGAGCATTGTTAGAACCAATACCTCTTCTGAGTTTTCGGCATGAATCTCAACCTTGGACGGTCGGCCGATAGCCCCTTCTATGTCCAGAGCGGGATGCCTTTCAACAATTTCTAATTTCATAGGTGAACCTCCTAATATCATTATAATTTATAATCTGAAAAAGTCAAATTTTGTGAATATATAAATAAGGAGAATTTAACCTCATCCCATTCCGCTTTACGGAATTGCCCTTCCTTACAGGAACAGTCCAGTCATTGATATTTTTTATTCAAAAAATATCAATGACTCTTGCGAAGCTCCAAGTATTCGCTTCTCACCCCTAGATGCAGGGGAAGGGAGAAAAAGAAACACAAGAAAGTTCACTAGATTAAAGATGGTTCCCCTCTCCTGCTTCTAGAAGAGGGGTAAGGGGTGAGGTTATGTGATAAAATTTTATAAATGGAGCAGAGGCATTACAAAATATTTGAAATAGTCGTGACGATGGTGTTGGTTTTTTTGTGCGGTTTGATTTTGGCCGAAAAAATAAATTTAAGTACCGCTGATTTGGGCCGGCATATCAAAAATGGGGAAGTGTTATTGCAGGCGCCGTGGTCAGAAAAAATGGCGGTTTTGCATACCAACTTTTATTCTTACACCGAAAATAATTTTGCTTTTGTAAATCACCACTGGCTTTCGGGAGTTATTTTTTACTTACTTTTTGTTTCGTTTAGTTTTTATAGTCTTTCGGTTTTTTATATTTTGTTAGTCACTTCTGCTTTTTATTTATTATTTAGGATTGCTCGAGAAGAAATAGGTATTGAAATTGCTTCTATTTTGGCAGTTTTGACTTTGCCTATTATCACTCAAAGGGCTGAAGTAAGACCAGAAGCCGTCACTTACTTTTTTATAGCTTTGTTTTTTTATATTTTGTGGCAATGGCAAAAAGACGAAGGAAAAAACAAAAAAATATTGGTTTTGCCTTTATTGATGCTTCTCTGGATTAATTTGCATGTTGGTTTTATATTTGGTTTTGTTTTGTTCGGCGCTTTTTGGTTAGATGAAGTAATTAAATATTTTAAAAATAAAGAAAGCAAAAAGCTTATTAAATTAACTGTAATTTCTTTCGTTTCTTTGGTCACCGCTCTAGTAAATCCATTTTTTATAAAAGGCTTATTGTACCCGCTCAATATTTTTAAGAATTATGGTTATATGATCGTGGAAAATCAATCCATCTTATTTTTGCGCAATTTGGGGTTTGGGGCAGGTTTGCATTTTGAACTTATAATATTTTTGTACGTTATTTTTGCTTCTAGTTTTACTTTTTTACTTTATAAATTTAGAAAGAAAATTTTAAACGAGTTTCCATTTCATTACTTTTTAATTTTGTTAACAGTCAGTGTGCTTTCGTTTTCGGCCTTAAGGAATTTCCCTGTGTTTGCTTTATTGTTTTTACCCATTATTGCCTACAATCTAAAGCTTATTTTCACTAATGATTTTAGGTTTTTTCATAGAAACACTCTGATTGTAATCACTTCTGTTGTTCTGTTCCTTTTTTCGCTTTCGTCTTGGAAACAAATTGAAAACAAAGGCCAAACTTTTGGAATTGGACTACTGCCTCAAGTAAACACTTCGGTTGAATTTTTCAAAGAGCAAAAAATAAAAGGGCCTATTTTCAATAATTACGATATTGGTGGGTTTTTGATTTTTAATTTATTTCAAGAACAAAAAGTTTTTGTAGATAATCGTCCCGAAGCTTATCCGGTTGATTTTTTTAAAAAAGTTTATATCCCAGCTCAAGAAAATGAAGCTGATTGGCAAAAATTGGAAGCCCTGTATAATTTTAACGTCGTATTTTTTTCATATAAAGACTACACGCCGTGGGGTCAGAACTTTTTGGTGTCAAAAATTTCTGACCCCACTTGGGCTCCTGTTTTTGTCGATTCATATAACATTATTTTTCTCAAGCGAAACTCTCAAAATTCAGAAATAATCAAAAAATACGAAATATCAAAAGATAGATTTAGTGTTAGGAAATAAAACTTCAAAAGAAAAGCTGGCGGGCACCCGTGTGGGTGCGCGCCAGCTTTGGTTTACCGACTCATAACTAGGATGCCAACGCCAATGAGCAGAACACAGGCCGAGCGCGCAAAGTTTCGCGCTTCTTTGACCGTGTCCTTATCTGACGAGGTGAGGGCCATTATTGCTCCCCCCATGAAGATTAATGTCCCCGCGGTAATCCCAACCAACGGGGGGAGGCTGTATGCAGGTTCCATAGAACTAAAATTCTGCTGTCTTATATTATATCATACCTAATATTAAAGTCAAATTATTTGGTAATTATTTTATAATCTCCCCATACTGCGTGTCCCTCTCCTTTCCTAACCCCCCTTACCTTAAGGGGGAAACCGAGCAACAGATTCTATAATTAATCTGGATAATAAATAGCAGTTACCCCTTCCTTAAGGTAAGGAAGGGGATGGGGGAAGGTTAGAAAAATGTGAGTAATGAGGTTCTTAAAAAAGTTTTAGCCGGCGGACACCCTGTGGTGTCCGCCGGCTTTAAATTGGATTGCCAGCTATTTGTCCGACGAGCACATCCACTCGCTGGATTTGAAAATAGCGGCTCCCCACAACATATAGAAGGCTGTCTGAGGAATTCCGACCTTAACTCCCGCAACCTTGTCGACGGCTACAGAGAGAATGCTACCGCCAACCAAAACTAAAGAGAGTACTATGATCTGCTTCATTTCACTTCACCTCTTTTAATATTATGGCAAATTCATATACAAAAGTCAAATTTAGGAAATTTTTAATTTTATATGCTATATTAAAAGCGTTATAAATAATTGCGGGATAAAGTTTTGAATATTTTTGGGCCCGACAAATCGGACGTAGAAACATTCAAGAATTTTCTCGCATCAGCGAAATGAAAACAAAAACATTTGAAATGGAGTGGGCGGGCGAAAAGTTGGTTGCTGAATTCTCGGACTTGACCGAAAACGCTCATGGTTCTGTGATACTCCGATTAGGTGATACGACTGTTTTGGCTACGGCGGTTATGTCCAAAGGTGAAAAAGATTCGGACTACTTTCCTCTCTCAGTTGAATATGAAGAAAGATTTTACGCTTCGGGTCAAATTTTGGGCTCCCGTTTTATGAGGAGAGAGGGCAAACCATCGGATGAAGCGGTGCTTTCGGGCCGAATAGTGGATAGGACTATCAGGCCACTTTTTGATAGTAATTTAAGAAATGAAATTCAAGTTGTGGTGACAGTGCTTTCTTTGGACAAATACGACCCAGATATTTTGGGAGTTATCGCTTCTTCTTTGGCACTTGCTACATCAGAGATTCCTTGGAACGGACCTGTAGGAGCAGTTCGAATCGGTAAACTAAAAAACAGCGAAGATTTTTTGATCAATCCTTCTTATGACATGAGGAATTTATCGGCTGATGCAGAAATAAATAATGAAGATTATGAATTAGACATTATCGCTTGCGGTAAAGATGGCACCATCAACATGATCGAAGTTGGTTCCAACGAAGTCTCTGAAGACATTTTGATGAAAGCTTTGGAAGTCGCCAACGAAGAACTCAAAAAAATTCAAAAATTTCAAGAAAATATTATAAAAGAAATAGGTAAGAAAAAAATAGAAATTAAAAAAGTAGAAATAGCTCCCGATTTACAAAAAGCTTTCGAAAAAGAAGTTTTGACAAAAATGAAAGATTTGATGGGTGAAGCTGGCAAACACAAAATATACGCGCTCGAAGACGCTTGGTTTAGTTACCTAAAGGAGAATATGCCAGAAGCTGATCAAAAGATTGCCAAAAAACTTTTTCACGAGGCTATTGATGATTTTG
>Ga0172379_10001349_pt1 | contig 49586 bp, 53 predicted proteins | sample GrowelOW334metaG_FD_119756 | JGI IMG/M metagenome (GOLD analysis project Ga0172379, IMG submission 119756) | Groundwater microbial communities from an aquifer near a municipal landfill in Southern Ontario, Canada - Groundwater well OW334 metaG | ecosystem: Environmental > Aquatic > Deep... | reverse complement strand
TCCCTCTGTGGTGTGGGCCGATAACACGGAAGGGAATGATGAAATGTATTTTTCCTATTGGAACGGCAGCGTATGGACTGGCCTTGCATCGGGCTCATACGACAACATCTCGAACAGCGCGGGCTCGTCATCCAACCCGCAGATCGCTCTTGATTCTTCGGAGAAGCCCTTTGTTATCTGGGAAGACGGAACGACAGGGAACGGGGACGTCTATGCTACCTATTGGGACGGCACCGAGTGGGCAAAAAGATCCGACGGCACGGCAGGATATGATAATCTCTCGGATAATACAGGAACATCAGGGGCTAGCCCGGCGTTTGCCTTGTCTGCTGCCGATATCCCTATCGTTGTTTGGTATGATACCACAACCGGCAATGGAGATGTTTATGTTTCCCGCTTCTTCTCCGGCTATCAAACTCCCCGTGTGGCACAATCAACAAAGGTAAGTGCCGCGCAGACCATGATCACGAGCGCTACGCTTACCGCAACGCATACGCTCAACGGGGGCAGCGTCGCGTATTATCTTTCCAACAATGGCGGCACATCATGGACCGCGGCGCCATCGGGAGCGCTAATCACTTTTTCCTCAAGCGGGCTTGATCTAAGATGGAAAGCCGTGCTCACCGCATCTTCAAATGAGAGCGCAACCCCTGAAATAGACGGGCTTTCCATTTCGTACAGTGGGTTTCCGCTTGATCTGAGTTTTGACCATGTGATCGGACACGAGGCATTCACGGAAAAGGCTGCCGATACGTCTGCACGAAATCTGGGTGGCGGGATAGAGGGTGTTTTTTCCGATGGTGTCCGCCTTTTTGTTGTCGACAGAGATTTTCATCGAGTCCTTATTTGGAACAGTATCCCGACATCCACTCAGATACCGGCTGATGTCGTAGTCGGTCAAACAACTTTCAGAAGGGGTACAAATAATTGTGCGGCCCCAACGGAGGCAACACTCTGTTCTCCGTCATATGTCTATAGCGACGGCACAAAGTTGTATATTTCCGACACCAACGACAACAGGGTGCTTATCTGGAACACCATTCCGACCACTAACTATGCTTCTGCCGATGTGGTGCTTGGTCAGGCAGATTTTATTTCCAACCTTGCCAACAAGGGCGGAGCGCTCGACGAAACGACGCTGAGTTCCCCGCGTGGCATCAGAATAAGTGGCGGGAAACTCTTAGTGACCGATACGGGAAACAGTCGCGTTCTTATATATAACTCCGTGCCCGCTGTCAGCAATGCCTCGGCGGACATTGCTATTGGCGCTTCGGATCTTGTTACTGCAGGAGGGGGCACTACTGACGCCCTATTCTCAAGCCCTTACGATATTGAGATCGTGGGAACCAAGTTGGCAGTAGCCGATTTTTCCAATCATCGTATTCTGGTATTCAACTCAATACCGGTGACAAGTGGGGCGACAGCTGATGCTGTTATCGGCCAAGCCGATTTTATTACCGGCACGCAGGTTGCTCCTACGCAATATTCGGTGGCTGGCCCTGCCGCTTTGAGTACCGACGGCACAAAGCTTTTTATGGGCAGTTATTCTGACGCCCGCGTCGCGATCATCAATGATCTTGGGGCGATTGCCACCAACAGCGCGACCATCGATGTTGTGCTCGGCCAGCCGGATTTTGTCAGTAATGCCGGCGCGCTTACCCAGGAGGGGTTGTCCAATCTTTATGGCGTGGGCTATATTGGCGGGAAATTGTTCATCGGAGATCAGGCGAATGGCCGTGTCATTGCGCACAACAGTGTTCCCGGCGATATGTCGGGCGCTCCCTATGCCGCAAGTTTTGTGCTCGGCCAGCCGGATTTTGTGTCCAATACTGGTTTTAATCCGGAGCAAGCCGGCAAAGGAGGCTATGGCTCGAGCGTTCTTACCTATGGCGGCAAATTATTCGTTGCTTCGCGCGACTTTCAACGCATAGAGATATTTAATGCAATTCCTTCGGTCAATGGTGCGACTCCCGATATTGTGGTCGGACAAAAGAGCTTCTATCATAATGGTAATACTATCGATGAGGCAACCTTAGGTAGTCTCTATGGCATGGCAATCGCCGACGGCAAATTATTTGTGGCGGATGCTAGCAATGATCGTGTTCTCATCTGGAACACGATCCCAACCACCAACGGAGCTTCTGCCGATGTGGTGGTGGGCGCCCCTGATTTTGTGACGCAGGGAAGTGGAGCTGTCAGCGAAGCAAGTTTTTCAGGCACATGCGGGGTCGGCGCGTACGGCACGAAATTGATCGTGTGTGATGGGGGAAATAACCGCATTCTCATCTGGAACACGATCCCAACCACCAACGGAGCTTCTGCCGATGTGGTGCTCGGCACTCCCGACATGGTAACGGCAGGGACAGGCGGGCCCACACAAAAAGATTTTTTTGGCGGAGAGAGCCTGCAGGTTGATATGAACGGAAGAATTATTTATTTGGATGATACCAGTAACCGTGTCCTTATCTGGAACACCATTCCGACCACTAACTATGCTTCTGCCGATGTGGTGGTGGGGCAGTCCGATTTTATCAGCGGCACGGGCGATGTCACTCAGTCAAAGTTTAATTCTTCCGAGGCCGCCATCTCGGACGGCACGCGCCTTTTTGTGGCCAACTATAGCAGTGACCGCGTATTGGTCTGGAAAACAATTCCCACTACCAACGGGGCTTTAGCCGATTTTGTCATCGGGCAAGATGATTTCGTGACCAGTACGGGCGGCACGAGCGCAACGAAACTAGATCAACCGGCATCCGCATGGGCGGATGGCGATAATATATATATTGCCGAAAGGGCAAACCGTCGGACTGTTCTCATGCACATCAAGCCCTCAGCTCCCACCTTCATCACTGCAAACGCCGCAACCTTTGCGGGCTCTACTAACGCTATTTCATGGAACGCATCCACCGAAGACAAGTTTGGCATCGAAAAATATAAACTCTACATTGATAATACTCTCCACACCGATAGCATCACCACAACCTCAACGAATGTGAGCGCTACGGGCTACAGCGTCGGGTCTCACTCATACTACGTAGTTACCCAATCGAATCTTGGTATTACCGCCACCTCCTCCACCCAGACATTCACCATTGCAGCTCCCGCTTCTACCGGCGGCACTGTCTTCATCCCCCCTATTCTCAACATGGCTCAACAACAACAGCTCAATCAACCCCCTACCACACAACAACCCCCCGCAGAAACAGCACAAGGACCTGTGCCCCCCGAACAGCCTCTTTCCCCCGTATCCAACCCCGTCACCGCATCTCCCGCGGCATTTTCCCTCACCCGATACCTCTCCTCCGGCTCCACAGGCTCTGATGTCACAAGCCTTCAGACCTATCTCAAGGACAATAACTTCCTTACTACCCCGTTCAAAGAAGGAACCTATGACAAAGCGACCAGAGAAGCAGTCAGAGAGTTCCAGAAGTCCATTGGCATCAACCCCATCGGCGTCGTAGGCCCCAGGACCAGAGCCGCTCTCCGCGGACAGCAATATATCACCAATCTTGACCATCAATTCACCAAGGATCTCAAACAAGGAGACCGGGACCCTGAGGTCAGAGAGCTCCAGACCAGACTCCAGGATCAGGCCTTCTTCCCCGCATACCAGCGTAAAACAACCTACTTTGGCGCTATCACCCAGCGATCCCTCATACTCTTCCAGAAGTTCTTTGCCGTGATCGATGACGGCCTTGGCACCTTTGGTGCAAAGACACGCGAGTTCATGAACCCTGTGAAATAATTTTGTCCCGCATTACAGGACAAAATTCCTGCTGTGCAGGATTTCACAGGGTGAACGGGTGGAAATAAAAATTTTAAGATTTAAAATTGAAGACTAAAAAACATCCGCCACGGGGCGGATGTTTTTGGTAAAAGAGGCTGTTCTACTTTTTCCCAGCCAGAGATTTTGCAAGCTCTACCAAAAGCCGTACGCCGAAACCTGTCGCGCCGCGTTTCATATATGGTTTTTCGCCGTCGAGCCATGCGGTTCCCGCGATGTCGACATGCGCCCACGGGGTTTCGCCGACAAAATTGGCGAGAAACGCCGCGGCGGTAATGGTACCGGCTGATTTTCCGCCGATGTTCTTGATGTCCGCAAAATCGCTCCTGATCTGCTCAAAATATTCTTCCCATAACGGCAGCTGCCACGCCCGATCGCCGGAAGTTTCTGCGGCAAGCTTTATCTGCTCCATCCATTTTTGGTTGTTGCCAAGAAGTCCTGCAGCATTTTCTCCGAGCGCTATCACGCATGCTCCCGTGAGAGTAGCAAGATCAACAATGGCCTTTGGCTGGTAAGTAAGCGTTGCGTAGCTCAGTGCGTCCGAGAGAATGATGCGTCCTTCGGCATCGGTGTTTGCTATCTCCATTGAGACGCCATTCATAGCTACTAAAATGTCGCCCGGTTTGTACGCTCTGCCGCTCGGGAGGTTCTCCGTAGCGGGGATGATGGCAACGATATTTACCGGAAGCTTTAGTGCTGCGATCGCTCCGAGCGAGCAAATGACCGCGCCACCGCCGGACATATCATATTTCATATCGTCCATCTTCTCTCCGGGTTTCAGCGAGATGCCGCCACTGTCAAAAGTGATCGCTTTTCCGACGAATGCGTAGACATCCTTTGATTTCTTGTTCCCGAAATATTCCATCACGATGAATTTTGGCTCTTCCTCTGACCCCTGTGAAACGCCCAAAAGGCCGCCCATTTTCATCTTTTTCATATCGGCGCGCTCAAACACTTTTACCCCGACGGATGTATGTTCTTTTGCGATCGATTGTGCAAGTTTTGCAAGGTAGGTTGGCGTTGCGGTGTTTGAGGGTTGGTTGCCGGCGTCGCGCACGGTATTCACATAGCGCCCAACAACGCTTCCCTCCGCGATCCCTTTCTGGATATCTTTATGGTGCGCTTTGTTGGGCTCTGCAATTAAAAGCTCATCCAAATGGGGGAGCACCCCTTCTTTCTTTGATTTGTAATAGTCGAATTGATACGGGCTGACGAATGCGGTATGGGTGATCGCGCGTGCAAGCTCCTCGGTGCCAAACGCGCTTTTCAGCTCGGCAGGCAGATAGGTGGCGGCTTTTGCGATCTTTTTCTTCTGCAGCACCCGAAGCGCCGCGCCAAGATGTTTTTGAAATTTCAGCAGCGTGACCTTTTTCCTGTCGCCAAGTCCTACGATAAGCACGCGGTCGAGCGCCACATTGCGCGCATGCGTGTGGAAGATAAGGGAGGTGCCTTCTGCGCCGTCAAACGATTCTTCCTTGCAGATGCGGGTCAGCAGATTCTGCACCTGCTTGTCCATTTCCTTTAATTCCGCGGGGAAACCGGTTCCCTGAAACATAAAAAAGACGCTGAATGGAGAGGGCGTCTTCACGATCGATTGAGCCAGTAGCGTTACTTTCATACAATGACTCTTAATGATGTGTTTATTTATAGAGTTTTTTGATGCACTTCGCGCAGAGTTTTTCGCGCTTCCCGCTGGGGAGCCGCGTGAGCTGCAGATTCGGCTTGATGCTGCGTTTGCCGGTGGGATTATAGTGCCCTCTCAGCAATTTTGTCATCCCGCCGACGGAAGGTGCTTTTTTGCAAATTGCACAGATGCTTGCCATAGTGTTTCACTTAATAATATAATGGTCTCTGATGTATTTATTATGGATAACACACTTTTTTCAATCTTTCAAATCTTTGTGCTGGTTTTCTCGGCGGTGATCCATGAGGTTTCGCACGGGTACGCGGCGCTTGCCATGGGGGATGAAACGGCGAAATTATTCGGCCGTCTTACGTTAAATCCCCTCAAGCACCTTGACCCGATCGGATCGGTGCTTTTGCCGCTTCTTTTTTTTCTGTTACCGGGCGGATTTATGTTCGCGTATGCCAAGCCGGTGCCGTTCAATCCGAGAAATCTGAGTGATCAAAAATACGGAAGCGCGAAAGTGGCGCTTGCCGGCCCCGCCTCGAATCTTGCCGTTGCTGCCCTGTGCGGTGTGTGTATCCGTTTGGGCATGGCATACTTGCCGGCCCTTTTTTTGAAAACGCCTCTTCTTTTGTTGTTGCTGAGCGTGGTATTCATCAACATCATGCTCGCGGTATTTAATTTGATACCCATTCCTCCGCTGGACGGATCAAAGCTTCTTTTTACGTTTCTTCCGTACCGGTTTCGCGAAGCGGAGATGTTTTTGCAACAATGGGGGATGTTCATTCTTCTTTTCCTGATGATGTCAGGATCGTTGTTCAGTACGATCATGTGGCCTATTGTGATGCGGCTCGCCACATTCATGACGGGGATCAGCGAGGCGATGCTGTTGGGTATTTATTAATGGCAACTGATTTTATGTGGTCCTCTATACGATAAATATGAAAAAGACCCTTCTTACTATAGGCGTTGTTTTAATATTCTTTGGTGTTGCTGGATTTGTTGTCTACCGTTTCATTGCTCCAAAACAATTATCACAACAGAATGAGGCGCAAATAGTTCATGGCCCAAATCAAGGGACGACAAACGCCCCCCCAGTTCTCAAGATAAAGATGCTATTATAAATATAGAACCAAAATGTCTAAAAGCAGGTGAAGAAGCAATTTTTACAAAAAATCTTGCTGGACATATTGCAACAGCACAAATTACTATTATTGATAAAACTACTAAAAATAAAATATTTGTTTTTAGTATCGACAACATCTACGATGTTTATTGGCCTATTCAGCTTCATCATTGTAATGTTTATGTGTTAAAACAGTTCGGGTTTGACTTTAATAAATTTACTCCCTTACCTGGCTTTCGTACGGAGATTTGGCAGTATAACTATATTGGTCAAGGGAAGAGAGTTTTAACTCTTTCAAAGGAAAACGAAAAAGGGGAAGTGGTGATGGATTACAACTATGATTTTCAGATTGATCCAAAAGAAAATTTTATTGTTTTGGTGTCGGGACATCTTGGCGCAACAAATCATGCTTTAATCGTTGAAAGGATCATTTCCAATGGAGATATTTTTTCCTTTCCCGTCAGTTCTTTCTCGGGGCAATATACAAACTTAATTGGTGATTTTGCGCTTCTCGGTTGGACCAAAGATAGTCGATATTTTTGGGCAAGAACGCATACTGGGGCAAAAACACTCGCCTTTCTTCGTATTGATAGTCAAACATGGAATGTTGATATACTGCCCGCACCTAACCTTACCCAAGGGGGCGACGCGCTCAATGTAGAAAAAGGATGGATTACCTATAACAATGGTCCTGGATGGATAGGTGTTGACACCTTTTCCACGCAAATCGCCAAAGAGTGGCGAGAGCAAGGCAAAAAGGTCACTTTTTCCCTCTACAATCTTTTCACCAAAGAATCTATTCCACTGGTAACGGTTGACGATCCGGTATGGTGGATCAAGCCAAAATGGATCTCCGACACCGAGCTCCAATATGAACTGCCGAACGGGGAGAAAAAAGTATATACTATCCAAAAATAAATCAAAAATCCTCATACTTTTAGCAGAAATTTTTTAGGAAAGCACTGTGCGAGCCATGATCTTTTTAAAACCTTCGTGAAGAGAGTTTGGCATGGTTCCGCCAAGGGCGGACAAGCGCTCGAGCGAGAGAGAGCCGAGCCGCTGGACGAGGCGACGCGGGTTTTAAAAAGATTACGGCGAGCGGATTTGACATTCATCGTGCGGTTTGTTACCATTTTTGAAGCTTATGCTATAATTTATTTCCTCATCGAATAATCTGTTTCGGTGTTGGGACAGAAATAGTTTTTATTGTGTAAATATTATGCCAACCATCAACCAATTGGTAAAACGGCCCAGAAAGAAAGCAAAGATAAAAACAAAATCTCCCGCAATGGAGTTTGGTTTTAATTTGAAAAAAAATCGTCCGGCATATTATGCGTCTCCGTTCAAGCGGGGCACCTGCGTGAAAGTAACGACCATGACTCCCAAAAAACCGAACTCTGCTCTCCGCAAGGTGGCGCGCGTGCGCCTTACGAATGGCATGGAGGTGACGGCCTATATTCCGGGAGAAGGACATAATTTGCAGGAACACTCGGTGGTGATGTTGCGCGGCGGCAGGGTGAAAGATCTTCCGGGCGTGCGGTATCATGTTGTCAGAGGGAAGCTTGATGCCTCAGGGGTAGACAACAGAAAGGGTTCGCGCAGCAAGTATGGTTCAAAGCGTCCCAAAGAAAAAAAATAATCCATTAATGTTTCCACGATCACTATGAGAAGGAAAAGAAATTATACAAGAGACATAACGCCCGACATCAAGTATGGGTCGGTGGCGGTCGCAAAGTTCGCCAATTATGTCATGCAGCGCGGGCAGAAAGAGACTGCGCACTCTATTATCTATAAGACATTCGATACGATCGAAAAGAAATTCAAGAAGAGCCCTTCGGAGGTGTTTGATGAGGCCATCAAAAATGCTTCGCCGATGGTGATGATCCGCTCCAGAAGAGTTGGCGGTGCCACCTATCAGGTCCCGCGGGAAGTGAGGGGTGACAGAAGGTTCGCCCTGGCATCACGGTGGATCATTGATGCGGCACGGAAAAGGAAAGGCAGATCAATGGCGGAAAAGCTGGCTGAGGAGTTTATGGCCGCCGCAAATAACGAGGGAACAGCCATTAAGAAAAAACTCGATACACATAAGATGGCCGAAGCCAACAAGGCTTTTGCGCATTTTACCTGGTAGAGTTGGTGCGGCAGCACAATTCAATAGAAATAGTAAAAATTTTTTTATTTTATGCCAAGGGAATATCCGCTAGAAAGAATGAGGGACATCGGTATCATTGCACATATTGATGCCGGCAAAACAACCGTTTCCGAACGCGTTCTTTTTTACACGGGTGTGTCTCACAAGATCGGCGAGGTGCATGAGGGAGAGGCGACCATGGACTGGATGGAACAGGAACGGGAGCGTGGCATCACTATTACCTCTGCGGCAACAACTTGTTTCTGGGTGTTGAGCCACCTTGAAGGAAAATTCAAAGATGCTGCAGATAGAAAAAACAACCAGATCCAGATCAATATTATTGATACTCCGGGACACGTGGATTTTACCGCGGAAGTTGAGCGGTCTCTACGCGTGCTGGACGGCGGCGTGGTGGTATTCGACGGCGTTGCCGGCGTAGAGCCCCAATCCGAGACCGTATGGCGCCAGGCAGACAAATATCATGTGCCGCGATTGTGTTTTATTAACAAGCTGGACAGAACGGGTGCGTCGTTTGAGCGGAGCTATAAGTCTATTCTTGAGCGTCTGAATCCGAATGCTGTTGCGATACAGATCCCCATCGGGGAAGAGGACGCGCTTGAGGGTATCATTGACCTTATCAGAGGGAAGGCAATTTATTTTGAAGGACCAAAGGGGGAAACAACCGTTGAGAAAGATATCCCCGAAAAACTGCAGGCAGCATATAAACAGTGGCGGGAAGCAATGATCGATAAGATCGCGGGAGTGGATGACGTGCTGTCGGAAAAATATCTGGAAGGCAAAGAGATCACGGAAGACGAGCTTCGAAAGGTATTGCGCACGGCTACGATCGCAACAAAGCTGTTCCCCGTGTTATGCGGGTCGGCGCTCAAAAATAAGGGCGTGCAGCTGATGTTGGACGGTGTTTATCATTATCTTCCGAGTCCCGCGGATCTTCCGCCGGTCACCGGCATTGATCCCGCGAACGATCAGGAGATCACCAGAGAAGCGAAGGATGCGGAATCTTTTTCCGGTCTCGCATTTAAACTGTGGTCCGACCCATATGTCGGTAACCTTACCTATTTTCGGGTGTATTCCGGTACGCTGAAAAAAGGATCGTATGTATACAACGCCACGCAGGGAAAGAAAGAGCGCATTGGCCGTATCTTGCGCATGCACGCGAATCATCGTGAAGAGGTGGATGAGGTGTATGCCGGCGGTATTGCTGCGGCGGTAGGATTGAAAGATACTACTACCGGAGATACATTGTGTGACGAAGATCATCCTATTATTCTTGAGCAGATCTCGTTTCCCGAACCGGTTATCTCCATTCGTATTGAACCGAAAACAAAAGCAGACCAGGAAAAGATGGGCATTTCTTTGCGCCGTCTTTCTCAGGAAGATCCGACATTCCGCGTGCGCTATGATGAGGAAACGGCAGAGACGATCATCTCCGGAATGGGAGAACTGCATCTTGAGATCCTTGTTGAGCGTATGAAGAGAGAGTTTAGTGTGGATGCTGCTGTCGGAAAACCGCAAGTTGCTTATAAAGAGGCGATCAAGAAGGCGGTTGAAGTGGAAGGGAAGTACATCAAACAATCGGGCGGCCGTGGTCAGTATGGGCACGTGAAGATCCGTCTTGAGCCGCTGGAACGGGCAAAGGGAATCGAGTTTGAAAATGAGATCAAGGGCGGTCTTATCCCAAGCGAATATATTCCTGCGGTTGAAAAAGGTATTAGAGAGGCAGCGAATAAAGGCGTGCTTGCCGGATATCCGTTGCAGGATTTCAAAGTAACGCTGTACGACGGTTCCTATCATGAAGTGGATTCATCTGAAATGGCGTTCAAGATCGCAGGATCAATGGCACTACAGGAAGGCGCGAAAAAAGCCGGGCTGGTGCTGCTTGAGCCGGTGATGAAAGTGGAGGCGGTCACGCCGCAGGATTTTCTTGGGCAGGTTACCGGTGATCTTAATTCCCGCAGAGGAAGGATCGAAGAGGTGAGTGACCGGTATAATATGAAAGTGATCAGGGCGACTGTTCCGCTGTCAGAGATGTTCGGATATTCCACGCAGTTACGCTCTTTGACGGAAGGAAGGGCATCATACACCATGGAGTTCTCGCGGTATGAAGAGATGCCGAGAAATATCGCGCAGGAGGTAGTGGACGGAAAAAGAAAGTAGGGCTTCGGTATAAGAAAATGGCGCAGGCTTCTTGACATCGGGTTCTTTAGTGTTTAATATGGCATTACTGTGTCAAGCAGCAATGCAAGACACTTTTTTAATGTAATATATAAATAATTAATATTTACGTAGACATCATATGGCTGACAAATTCGAAAGAACAAAGCCCCATGTCAACGTTGGCACTATTGGCCACATTGATCATGGAAAAACGACGCTGACCGCAGCGATCCTTCATGCATTGAACTTGAAGGGAAACAAGGTGCGTCTTGAGGGCGTCGATCAGATCGACAACGCCCCTGAAGAAAAAGCGCGCGGCATTACGATCGCGTTGCATCACTCAGAATATGAATCTGATACGCGCCACTATGCGCATATCGATTGCCCGGGACACGCGGATTATATCAAGAACATGATCACCGGCGCTGCACAGATGGACGGCGCCATTTTGGTGGTTTCCGCTCCGGATGGCCCGATGCCTCAAACAAGAGAACACATTCTTTTGGCGCTCCAGGTAGGTCTTCCGAAGTTGGTGGTGTTCTTGAATAAAATGGATATGGTGGCCGAACCTGAACTTGCCGATATTGCTGAATCCGAGGTCCGTGAATTACTCAAGAAATATGAATTTCCCGGTGATGAGATCCCGGTGATCCGCGGTTCTGCGGCAAAAGCACTTGAAGCAAAATCGGTTGACGATCCATGGATCAAGCCGATATTGGAGCTTATCGAAAAATTGGACACCTATATTCCTGAGCCGATAAGAGACAAAGAAAGACCGTTCTTGATGCCCGTGGAGGATATCTTCTCCATTGAAGGCCGCGGTACGGTGGTGACCGGAAGGATCGAGAGGGGTGTTGTTAAGGTCAACGAAGAAGTAGAGGTTGTCGGTATCCGCGATACGCAAAAGACCACCGTCACAGGAATTGAAATGTTCAACAAATCACTGGACGAGGGTGTTGCGGGAGACAATGCAGGCATCTTGCTTCGCGGTCTCAAAAAAGAGGATGTTGAGCGCGGGCAGGTTTTGTGTAAGCCAAAATCCATTACTCCACACACAGAGTTTGAGGCAGAGATCTATGTTCTCACCAAAGAAGAGGGCGGACGGCACACCCCGTTTTTCAAAGGATATAAGCCGCAGTTCTATATCAGAACGGCTGATGTAACGGGAGACGTAACGCTTCCTGAAGGCACGGAAATGGTTATGCCGGGAGACAGCGTTGTGGTGGGTGTAAAATTAATTGTACCGGTGGCGCTTGAGGAAAAAGGCAAGTTTGCCATCCGCGAAGGCGGAAAGACCGTTGGTGCCGGCGTGGTGACAAAGATTATCAAGTAATAAACAGAGGGGATGCGGGGTGGTGACCCCACTCCGCATCAACACTCTTAATCAGTTCTTTAGTTCGTATGAAAAAGACCGCACACAAACCAGAAGTACAGCAAAAAGTCAGGATCAAGATACGCGCATATGACAGCAAGATCATCGATAACAGCGTGAAGCAGATCGTTGATGCAGCGCGAAGGCAGGAGGCGAAGATCGCCGGCCCTGTTCCGTTGCCGACAGAGATGCATAAATATACAGTGAACCGATCGACGTTTGTCCATAAAGATGCGCGAGAGCAGTTTGAGATCCGTGTACACAAAAGATTGATCGACATCATGGAGCCGGATCCGAAAGTAATGGATTCTCTGATGAATTTGAATTTGCCGGCAGGCGTTGATATCGAGATAAAAATGATGTAGTGTTTTTTCGGATGGCAGTGTACCTATTAATTAATAATGATTTCTTTCCGTATTAATTGTATTAATACTTTAGTCTTTACGGTGGCGTGATCGGGACTAATGACCCGGTTTTTTATTTCTCAAAACCGTCTTTATGAAATTTCTTTTAGGCAAAAAATTAAAAATGGTCCAGATGTTTGCCTCTGACGGGTCGGTTGTTCCGGTTACCTTGCTGGAGGCTATGCCGTGTACTGTGGTGCAGATAAAAACAAAGGCGAACGATGGTTATGATGCGGTACAGATCGGCGGCGGACTGAAAAAACATGTAACAAAACCGATCGCGGGACATTTAAAAGGGCTGGCTTCATTTGCTCGCCTTAGGGAATACCGCGCAAAAGAAAAAGAGAACCTCTCCGGTTTTAAAAGAGGGGACACCCTTGATGTTGGAATATTCAAAGAAGGCGACAAAGTGACCATTGCGGGAACCACGAAAGGGAAAGGATTCCAGGGAGGCGTGAAACGACATGGTTTTCATGGAGGTCCCGCATCACACGGACAAAAGCATTCCCACAGAGAGGTTGGTTCGATCGGCGGCGGCGGAAGAGCCGGAGGCCGCGTGGTAAAGGGAAAAAGAATGCCGGGACGGATGGGGAGCGACAGACAGACCTTAAATCGTGTGAAGATCATTGCGGTAGACAAAGAGAACCATATCATTGCCGTAAGCGGAGCTGTTCCGGGACATTCCGGATCACGTATTGAAATAAAAGGGGAATAATCGTATGCCAAGCGCAATCATATTTGATATACAAGGGAAAAAAGTGAAGGATGTTTCTTTGCCGCAACAGGTGTTCGGGGCGGTTTTTAATGCTGATCTTGTACACCAGGTGGTGGTGGCGCAACAGGCAAACGCACGATCCCCGTGGGCACACACAAAAACAAGAGAAGATGTTCGCGGAGGCGGGAAAAAACCATGGAAACAAAAAGGAACAGGCAGGGCCCGCCATGGATCCACGCGGTCTCCGATCTGGACCGGTGGAGGTGTTACGTTCGGTCCGAGAAAAGACAGGAATTTTACCCAAAAAGTGAACAAGAAAATGAAGCGCAAGGCATTATGCATGATGCTCTCGAATAAATTGCAGGACGGATCTTTTGGCATCGTTGATATAATGGAGGTGGCGACGCCAAAAACTAAAATGGCGCATGAAGCGCTCAAGAGCATTGTGCACAATATTTTTAAGGTTCCCGCAAAGAAAAAGATGACTGGCAAGAAACTGTTGGTGGTGAAAGCAAAAAAAGATGCCCAACTGGAGCGGGCTGCAAAAAATGTTTCTTGGGCAAGTTTGGTTGAGGCCCGGAATCTGAATGTCTTTGATATCCTTTCCTATGATTATTGTGTTGTTGATGAGCCGGCACTTGCGGTGATAGAAAAAACATTTGCATCAGTAAAATAAGGTATGTCCATCACAAACCGTTTAAAAAATATCGCAGGGAAAGATACGGATGATACAAAAGAGAAGAAGCAGAAAGAAAAAAAACAACCCACCGCCTCGGTCACGGGGTCTTCCGACGAGCCAAAAAAAGAGAAGCCGACCGCATGGAAAGAAGAGAGCGGATCAATAGGTCTTGCGGTCATCAAATCGCCGCATTTCACGGAAAAAGGATCTCTTCTAATGGCAGACCGGCAGTATGTGTTCAAAGTTTTGCCGAATACCAACAAAATAGAGATTAAGAGCGCAGTTGAAAAGGTGTACGGAGTGACAGTAACAGATGTGAATATTGTGAATGTACCCTCCAAGACAAGAATGGTCAGGGGGCGCTACGGAGAAAAGGGCGGCTATAAAAAAGCAATCGTAACCCTCAAGGAGGGCGATAAGATAGAGTGGTAATATGATCAAGAAATATAGACCAATAACGCCGGGTACCCGGCAAAGAACAGGGATCGATTATTCCAAGCTTTCGAAGGTAAGGCCCGAGAAAAGCCTGACTTATGGCAGGAAAAGGTTTGTCGGGAGATCAACGAAAGGCAGTATCACGGTCCGCCATAAAGGGGGAGGGCATAAGCGGCTGTTCCGGGAGATAGATTTCAAACAAAATAAGCTGAATATTCCTGCAACTGTTTCTACGATCGAGTACGATCCGAACCGGAGCGCATTTATCATGTTACTGGTATACAAAGATGGCGAGAAGCGCTATGGGATAGCACCCGATAAAATGACTGTTGGCCAGAAGATCATTGCGTCCGAACAGGCACCATTTGATCTTGGAAATCGCATGCCGCTCGGCAGAATACCGGTGGGCTTCTCAGTACATAATGTGGAGACGTTCCCCGGGAAGGGAGGGCAGATCATCAGATCAGCAGGAAATTATGGACAGGTAATGGCTCACGAGGGTGGAAAAACGCATTTATTGATGCCGTCATCCGAAGTAAGGGTTTTCAATGATAATTGCTGGGCATCCATTGGCATGGTATCGAATCAGGACAAAAATTTGGTGAATATCGGAAAGGCAGGAAGATCGCGTTGGATGGGGAAGCGCCCGACAGTGCGAGGTGCTGCAATGAATCCGGTGGACCATCCGCATGGCGGTGGTGAAGGAAGAGCTCCTGTCGGCCTTCGGTATCCGAAGACGCCATGGGGGAAACAGGCGCGCGGCGTTCGCACCAGAAAAAAGAAACAACAGAGCAGAGCATTTATTGTGCGCAGAAGGGTAAAAAATAAGTAATGTTATATAACGACTATGGGGAGATCGCTTAAAAAAGGTCATTTTGTAAACGAGAAACTTCTGAAGAAGGTGCTTTCGGCAAAGGGAAAAACAGCCGTTATAAAAACATGGGCACGTGCTTCGATGATCTCTCCCGAGATGGTGGGGCATACATTCGGAGTGCACAACGGCAAAGATTTCGTACAGGTATTTATTTCGGAAGATATGGTAGGACATCGTTTGGGTGAGTTTTCCCCCACGAGAAAGTTTGTTCGCCATGGCGGAAAGATGCAGCGTGAAGTGGAGCAAAAAAAGGCAGCGGCTCCTGCGGCATAATCAATCGATAGCATATGAAAGAAGAACAGAACAAAACAAAAAAACAGGTAGTGGCACATTTGAATGAATTGCGGATCTCTCCGCGAAAAGTTCGTTTGGTTGCGGGGCTTATCCGCGGGAAGAGCATCGTACAAGCGCGGCAACAATTGAATTTTTTACCGAAGCGATCGGCAGAACCGGTGCTGAAGCTATTGAATTCTGCCGTAGCAAATGCTAAGAATAACTTTAAGATTTCCGAGTCGATGTTGTATGTTGAGAAGATCTATGTGAACCAAGGAAGAGTGCTGAAGCGCGGGTTGCCGCGGGCATTCGGGAGAACGTCTCCTATTCAGAAAAAGAATTCACGCGTGACATTAATGTTAAATGTGAGATAGCTATGAGTCATAAAGTACATCCATTTTCTTTTCGGCTTGGTATTACGCGCGACTGGAAGTCGCGATGGTTTAATTTGAAACAGTATCAGAAATTTTTGAAAGAGGACGTGACCATCAGAGAATATTTATGGAATAAATTGAAAAAGATCAGCGTGGATGTGGTGGACATTGAGCGTTCCGGCAATATGATCAAGATCATTATCAGAACTGCCCGTCCGGGGTTGTTGATCGGGCGCGGCGGCAGTGGCATCGAGCAATTACAAAAAGATATTGAGAAATTTGTATATAAAATACGAAAAGAGAAACCGCCTGTTGAGAAAAAAGGAGCGAAGAAAGATCAGCACGGCGCCCCGAAGGTCATGGTGAAAATTGAGGTTGAAGAAATAAAAAATCCTGATTCGCACGCCTTGATCGTTGCACAGAATATTGCGGACCAGATCGAAAAGAGGATCGCGTTCCGAAGGGCCATGAAAGAAGCCATCGCGAAAGCAAAGCAGCAGCGCGATGTGAAAGGTATTAAGGTGAAAATGTCCGGTAGGCTTGGCGGATCAGAGATCGCGCGGACCGAATGGCTTGCAGACGGTAAGATCCCGCTGCAAACATTAAGATCCGATGTCGACTATGGGTTCACGGAGGCGTTCTGTACGTATGGAAAAGTGGGGATCAAGGTTTGGATATATAAAGGGGAAGTATTCGGAGGTAAGAAAGAAAATAAATAGTGTAATTACAATATGCTTTTTCCAAAAAAAGTAAAACACAGAAAGTGGCACAAGGGCCGTTCCCGGATCACAAAAGCTTCTCGGGGGCATTATCTGAGCTTCGGAGCTTTTGGTTTGCAGGCCCAGAGGGAGGTGTGGATGACCGCACGCCAGATCGAGGCGGCGCGAAAAGCTATTGTGCATTCGATCCAGCGCGGAGGAAAGATATGGATCCGCATCTTTCCGGACAAACCGATCACCAGCAAAGGAGGAGAGGTTCCTATGGGTCACGGAAAAGGAGCGGTTGACCATTATGTCGCCCGCATAAAACCGGGACAAATACTGTTTGAAATGGATGGCGTGACGGAGGCGATAGCAAAAGAAGCATTGAGACTTGCAGCGCATAAATTGCCGATAAAAACAAAATTTGTGAAACGGGAATCATAATATGAAAGCAAAAGACGCAAGAAAAAAATCAAAAAAGGAATTACAGGAATTGATGCAGGAAACGAAAAATAAACTGTTCAAGGTGTATCAGGAAAAAGCGCAGTCGCAGCTGAAGAATGTCAGGCTTATTTCTTTGTATCGGAAGACCATTGCTCGCTTACATACATTGTTGAATGAAAAATAATTATGGCACACAAGATAATACATAAAAAAAGACTAGAGGGGATCGTGGTGTCCGATAAGATGCAAAAAACAGTAGTAGTTCTGATCGTGCGAAGAAAAAGCCATCCGTTGTACAAGAAGTATTACCAGGTTTCCAAAAAGTATAAGGCGCACGACGAAGTGGGGCAGTATAAGGTGGGGGACAAGGTCATTATCGAAGAAACGCGCCCTCTGAGCAAAGGGAAAAAATGGCTCGTGGTAGGCAAGAAATAATACACCAAGGATCATGATTCAAATGAGAACAATGTTAAAAGTGGCGGATAATTCCGGAGCAAAGAAGGTCCAGTGCATCAAGGTGCTGGGCGGTTCGAGGAGAAAATATGCCCAGATCGGGGATATCATCGTGGTATCCGTGAAGGAGGCGGAACCCCGGAAACAGGTAAAAAAAGGAGAAGTATTGAAAGCGCTTATCGTGCGCCAGCGGAAAACATTCAAAAGAAAAGATTCGACCTATGTTCGATTTGATGAGAATGCGGTTGTTCTTTTGGATGGGAAAACACTGAAGGGGGGAAGAATCTTCGGTCCTATTCCAAGGGAATTAAAAGAAAAGGGATTCGATGAGGTGATCTCAATGGCACCGGAGGTATTATAATCAGCTGTATATGAAGATAAAAAAAGGAGACAAAGTATTAATGATCAAAGGAAAAGACCGCGGGAAGTCTGGAGTTGTTTTGCGCGTTTCTCCGCGAGACGAAATGGTGGTGGTTGAGGGGCTGAATATGATCAAAAAAAGAGCGCGTGCCCGCAAGGGGGGAGAAAAAGGACAGATGATCACGGTTCCCCGCGCGGTGACGGCCTCCAATGTGAAATTGATCTGTTCGCGTTGCGGAAAAGCGACGCGCGTTGGCTCAAAGATCGAGGGTGATAAAAAATTCAGGGTTTGTATCAAGTGTAAACAGGAACTATAGGCATATGAAGATGCAAGAAATATACAAGAAAAAAGCGGTGGAAGCGATGAAAAAGGAGTTTGGATACAAAAATGTACTGGCGGTGCCGCAAATAAAGAAAGTTGTTGTGAATGTCGGCGTAGGACGCATGATGTCTCAATCGAAAGATTCGAAGACGCTTGATGCGATAGAGCATGACCTTTCTATGATCTGCGGACAAAAGCCGGTGCGTGCAAAGGCAAAAAAATCCATTGCGGGATTCAAGTTGCGCGAGGGAACGGTAGCGGGTTTAAAGTGCACTCTCCGCGGTGAAAAAATGTATTCATTTTTGGAGCGGCTTGTGAACATTGCATTTCCGCGTACCCGAGATTTTCGCGGCATTAGTAAAGAATCGATCGATAAGGGGGTGTTGACGGTAGCGATAAAGGAGCATATTGTGTTCCCTGAGGTCGTGGCGGAAAAAGTGAGCCAGATATTCAGTTTTGAGGTTTCCATTGTGACAACCGCGCAAAAACCGGAAGAGACCGAAGCATTATTGCGGTTTCTCGGGTTTCCTATTAAGAAATAAGATTAAGATATCGTATGGCAACAACAGCACAAATAGCAAAGTCGGCACGAAAACCAAAATACACAACGCGTACTGTGCGAAGATGTTTCAGGTGCGGGAGAACGCGCGGTTATCTGAGAGATTTTGATCTGTGCAGAATTTGTTTCCGCGAGCTCGCAAACAAAGGGGAGCTTCCGGGCGTAAAGAAGTCCAGCTGGTAATTTATTAATGGTATTATACACATGACCAACGATCCTATTGCTGACATGTTAACGCGGATTAGAAACGGCATCGCTGTACAGAAGGAATCTGTTTCCGTTTCTCATTCTAAATTGAAACTCGAGATCGCAAAGATTTTGCGTCGCGAGGGATATTTGGAGGATTTTGTGAAAAAAGGGAAAAAGACCAGAAAACAGATTGAGTTGTTCATGAAACAGACGGCAGAAGGCGAGTATACGATCCAAGGATTACAGAGGGTGTCGAAGCCCGGTCGTCGCGTGTATACAAACACAAAAGGATTGCGGCAGGTCCGGTCGGGTGTCGGCAAATCAATTGTTTCCACTCCCGAGGGCCTTATGACCAACACTGAAGCGAAAAAGAAGCATCTGGGTGGAGAAATATTATTTGAGATATGGTAAAAGTATTATGAGCAGAATAGGAAAAAAACCAATAACAGTTCCCAGTGGCGTAGAAGTGAAACTCATGGGGCACATGATCGAGGTGAAGGGCCCGAAAGGCGTATTGCAAAAAGAGATACGGCCGGAGATTTTGGTTTCTGTGGAGGGAGGGGTGGTAACAGTTGTTCCGCAGAAAAAAACAAAAAAGACTCCCGCACTGTGGGGGTTGACCAGAAGCCTGATTGCGAACATGGTGGACGGCGTGACAAAGGGATTTGAAAAAAAATTGGAGTTGCAGGGGATCGGCTATAAGGTGACGCTTGAGGGTACCGCGCTTGTGTTCAAGGTGGGTTTTTCCCATACAGTTACCGTGCCGGCACCGCAGGGGATCACTTTTTTGGTTGAAAAAAATATCATTACGGTTGCGGGGGCAAATAAAGAATTGGTCGGCCAAACGGCGGCAAATATCAGAGCCATCAAGAAACCGGAACCGTATAAGGGAAAGGGAATCAGATATGTGGGAGAGGTGGTGAGAAAGAAAGCGGGTAAAAAAGCGGCCGCAGGAGCATAATAATAGCTATTGTGTATGAAAGACATATCTAAAGAAAAAAGAGCAAAAAGGGAATCACGACGCCGGAGGATCAGAGCGAGGGTCATTGGTGATGCGGCGAAACCGCGGCTTTCCGTGTTTAGGTCCAATCAGTATGTTTGGGCGCAGATCATTGACGATACAAAAGGCACAACGCTGGTAAGCGCATCCAGCAAGGATATTGCGGCAAAAAAGGGACAGTCAAAGGCGGCCGTTGCAAAACAGACCGGAGCGGATCTTGCAAAAAAAGCCGTAGAAAAAGGGATCAAAACAGTGGTATTTGACCGCGGCGGATATCGGTACCACGGCAGAATAAAGGAATTTGCCGAGGGCGCGCGTGAAAAGGGATTACAATTCTAGTATTAAAAAAGTTCAACAAAAGAAGTATGGCTTTTCCAAGAAGATCAGAAAAGAAAAAAGACGAGTTTGATAAACGGACCATTGAGATCCGTCGCGTAACCAGGGTTACTGGCGGTGGGAAGCGGTTTAAGTTCAGAACAACGGTTGCGGTGGGTGACCACATGGGAAAGGTGGGCATCGGTACCGCGAAATCGTCCGACGTCAGCCAGTCCATCGAAAAAGCGACGCGCCAGGCAAAAAAGAGTATGTTTGTGCTGTTGCTGAAGGATGGAACGGTGCCGCATGAGGTGTCGTGCAAGTATAGAAGTGCGATGGTGATATTAAAGCCGAGCAAAAAAGGAAAAGGTATTATTGCGGGGGGGCCTATGCGCATGATCGCTGCGCTCGCGGGAATCGAGAGTGTAACGGGAAAGATATTAAGCAGAACGAAAAACAAGCTCAATATTGCACAAGCAACCATGGGAGCGCTAAAAAAATTAAAGATTCATCATGAAAGTTCACCAGCTGCGGCCGAACACGCAGAAAAAAAATAAAAAAAGGATCGGTAGGGGCGGATCTCACGGAAAAACATCCGGAAGAGGGGAAAAGGGTCAGAAATCAAGATCGGGGAGAAAGATGAGGCCCGAGTTGAGGGACTTTATAAAAAAGATCCCTAAGCACCGCGGTTATGCTTCCGATTTCATCGACAGATCAATGGCCACGGTGATGGTGGGTGATTTAAAGGCGTTTGCAGAAGGAACAACGGTGACGCCATCATTGCTCGCACAAAAAGGAATGATCCGCACGCGAAAAGGAAAGCTGCCAAAGGTAAAAATATTGGGTGGCGGCGATTGTCCCAAAAAACTGGTGGTACAGAATTGTCTGGTTACGGCACAAGCCCGGGAAAAGATAATAAATGCAGGTGGTGAGGTAAAGCTTATATAACAGATAGTATCTCGGGTAATAATCGGAAGAATATATGTGGGAAAAACTAATACGGATATTCAAAACGGAAGACCTGCGCAACAAGATATTGTATGTGCTCGGACTTTTGGTCATATTTCGTTTGGTAGCTGCGATCCCTATCCCGGGTATTGATAAAGAGCGTCTTATCACATTCTTGCAAGGCAACCAATTTTTTGGTCTTTTGGATATGTTCTCGGGCGGTGCAATGTCTAATTTGTCCATTGTCATGCTTGGCGTCGGTCCCTACATCACCTCTTCCATTATCATGCAGCTGCTTACCATGATTTTTCCCTCACTGAAAGCATTGTATTTTGAAGAAGGAGAGATCGGAAAAAGAAAATTCAACAGGATTTCAAGATTCCTCACCGTACCGCTCGGCTTGCTTCAGGGATATGGTATTTTAATGCTGTTAAAAAATAAAGGAGTGTTGGGGAGCATAGACACGCTTCACTTTTTTGCGAATATTCTGACGATCACTGCCGGAACGGTCTTTTTGATGTGGATCGGAGAATTGATCTCCGAGGTAGGTATTGGAAACGGCGTTTCCATTATCATCTTTGGCGGCATTATCGCCGGGCTTCCGTCCAATGTACAACAGACGCTGGTAGGATATTCTGCGGAGAATATCCCGATGTATCTGGGGTTCATTATTTCCTCTATTTTTGTGATCGCGGGGGTGGTAATACTGAATGAAGGCATTAGAAATGTTTCCGTGTCATATGCTAAAAGGGTGAGAGGCTCCAAAGTATATGGGGGAGTTTCTTCAAATCTGCCTTTGCGGGTGAATCAGGCTGGCGTTATCCCGATCATTTTTGCTATCTCTATTATCTTGTTCCCGCAAATGATCGCGAACTTTTTACCTCTTACGAAAATCAGTTGGTTAATATCGGTCTCAAATGCGGTGAATAGCTTTTTCCAAGATCAGTTCTGGTATGCCGTTGTTTATTTCATCTTGGTGTTTTTATTCACTTATTTTTATACTGCGGTAACATTTGATCCGAAATCCATTTCGGATAATCTGCAAAAACAGGGAGCGTTTGTTCCGGGCATCCGTCCCGGGCAGCCCACTGCAGACCATCTTGCGAAGATCATGAATCGTATCACGCTTGCGGGCGGTTTCGCGCTTGGCTTGGTGGCGGTACTACCATATATTATCCAGGGACTCACGGGGCAGCAGACATTAACTATCGGCGGTACGGCCATTTTGATTGTGGTGTCTGTGGCACTGGATATTATGAAACAAATAAGAGCCCAGATGACCATGCGCGAGTACGAGGGTTTTTAAATTTTTGTGTCACAGACAAGAATAGTTTTGTTTGTTGGTCGAGCGCCCTTCTTGGGCGTTTTTTTGTTTTGGAGTATACTGAAAACGCCAGCGCAATAGCTTTTTAGCTCGATAGAATTACCATTTATCAATTATTATGGTGCAGAAAAAAAAGATAGCAGTCAGTGTTCTTGGCCCCCCGGGGAGCGGGAAGGATACCGAGGCAGCTCTGGTGGCCGCAGAGTATGGAATATACCATTTTAAAACAAGCCAAGTGCTTGTCGATATGTTCAAGAAAAACCCCGATGATCCCATCTACCGGCGGGAATATGAGATGTATAAGCGAGGTGAGTTATGCACTCCATCCTTTGTTTTTGATGTGGTTTCCCGAAGAACCAGGGAAATCGCCGAAGCGGGCGGCGGCATCGTGTACTCGGGATCTCCGCGCACCAAAGAAGAGGTGGAGCGGCTTACGCCTCTTTTGGAGGAGCTTTTCGGTACCGATCATGTTTTGCCGCTCTATTTGTCGGTTCCCGATGAGGATGTTATCTGGCGCAATACCCACAGAAAAATGTGCGAGCAGTGCTCTTCCCCGGTCCGTTATTCCGAGGCAACCAAGGATCTCAAAGAGTGCCCTTTGTGCGGCGGGAAGCTCATTGTGCGTGAGCTGGACACGCCCGAGATGATCAGGGAGCGTCTGAAGGTATTCAGGCGCGACACGGGTCCGGTGTTGGATTATTATCGTGCACGGGGAATGCTGCGCGAAGTTGATGGGCGCCCCGTTCCTGAAAAAGTATTTGCGGATATAAAAAAAATAATTAATGCCATTAGTGCATAGTGGGTGTATCGCGTTATGATCACCATAAAATCACAAAAAGAAATTCGGCTTCTTCGGGAGGGAGGAAAGATATTGGCGGAAATTCTTGAGAATATGCGCATGAAGGTGGTACCCGGGATCACCACAAAGGAACTCGAGGCGGAGGCGGAGCGGGGGATCAAAAAACATAGCGTGAGGGGTTCTTTTCTTGGATATCAGGGTTTTCCGTCGGTGCTGTGTTCTTCAGTGAACGACGTGATCGTGCATGAGGTCCCGTCAAAAAAAATATTGAACGCAGGCGATATTGTGAGTCTTGATCTCGGGATCATTTATGAGGGGCTTTTTACGGATGCGGCGATCACCGTGGGGGTGGGGAAAGTGAGTCTTAACACGAAACGTCTCATTGATGTTACCAAAAAATCTCTTGAATCGGCTATTTTTGAGGTGAGGGATGGCGTGACAACGGGGGATATCGGGAATGCCGTACAAAAAGTGGTTGAATCAGAATCGTTTACTGTCGTGAGGGAGCTGGTTGGCCATGGTGTTGGATACCAGGTACATGAAGATCCCCGTATCCCGAATTATGGACGGCGCGGGCAGGGAGAGGTGTTGCGCGAGGGGATGGTTATTGCGATAGAGCCGATGGTAACCATGGGAGGATGGGAAATAGACAGGGCCAGAGACGGTTTTGGATACCGCACTAAAGACGGAAGTCTCTCGGCTCATTTTGAACATACGGTTGCGGTGACTAAAGACGGCTGCGTGGTGCTCACGATCTCGTAGGGCTTATTTATCGGTCTCAGAAAAATATGGTATACTGTTAACGGCGCAATAAACGCCATCAGTACGCAATTTTTATTTAATTCACAATATGACAAGCGACAAGCCATATCTATCGGTTATTATTCCTGCATATAATGAGCAAAAAAGGATCGTGAACACGATCCTCGCTACGGACAAATATCTTAGTGTTCAGCCATATTCCTATGAAATTGTTGTGGTGGACGACGGATCTCGCGATGAGACGGTGAACACGGTAAAAAATCTTCAAAAGGTGGTAAAGAATTTATTTGTCATTGAAAACAGGGAAAATCATGGCAAGGGGTTTGTGGTAAAGAGGGGGATGCTCGAAACACAAGGAAAAATAAGGCTTTTCATGGATGCCGACAATGCCACCACCGTCGATCATTTTGAAAAAATGAAACCCTATTTTGATAAGGGCGCTAAGGTGGTGATCGCTTCGCGCAGCACAAAGGATGCTAAGGGTACGGAGCAGGCGGTGAAGCAGGCGTTTTATAAGCGTTTACTGGGACAAGCGGGAAATCTTTTTATCCAGATCATGGTCATCCCCGGGATATGGGATACGCAGTGTGGATTTAAGGCGGTTACGGATACGGCGGCGCAGGAAATATTTTCCCGTACTTTGGACAATCGGTGGGGGTTTGATATAGAAATGCTCGGCATTGCTCATGCCCTTGGTTATGGCATCGAGAAGATCCCTGTACATTGGGTGAATGATCCCAACAGCAAAGTTTCGCTCAAGAACTATTTGCAGGTGTTGATCGAGACCGTTGTTATTCGCATGAATCTTTGGACGGGTAAATATCATATTACACAGTAATTATGGCAACCAAAAGCGTTTCCGAGCTTCGCAAGGATCTGGTCTCCGGAGACTGGATCGTTATTGCAACGGGAAGAGCGAAGCGTCCCGAGCAGTTTTTGCAACAGAAGAAAAAAGTGATAGCGGCGCCAAAAAGTAAATGTGCATTTGAAAACCCGCAGGCTGCGGGAAACGCCGATCCGCTCTTGGTGTACGGCAAAGGAACGGTGCGTCACCCGACAAAAAAAAACGACTGGTTCCTGCAGGTGATCCCAAACAAATATCCAGCTTTTAGCCAGACGGGAAGCAAGTGCCCGCCCCCACAACGCAGCCAGGGTCCCTATAAATGGATGGAGGGGATAGGGTCGCATGAGGTGCTTATTACGCGCGATCATGTGCGTCATATGGGAAAAATGACGGCACAAGAGGTGTTTATGGTGGTGCATGCGTATTATGAGCGCTACATGATTCTCAAAAATGATGCATGTTCAAAATATATCTCCATTTTTCATAATCATGGGAAAAGCGCCGGAGCATCTATTGCACACCCGCACTCCCAGATCGTTGCCATCCCGGTGGTCCCGCCCGATGTCGGGAATAGCTTGCGCGGGTCAAAAGAATATTTTCACAATAACGGAAAATGCGTGCACTGCCTGATGATCGAGCATGAACAAAAACAAAAAATACGGGTGGTATATGAAAATAAAAAATTTGTGGTTTTTTGTCCCTATGTGTCGCGAACGGCTTTCGAGATGCGTATTTTTCCAAAACATCACCAGGCATATTTTGAGGAGATCAGTCAGGAGGGCATTGAGTTGCTTGCGGATGCGCTTCGGAATGCTCTTGCAAAAACAACAGTAGGGCTGGGGGATCCTGACTATAATTTCTTTTTACACACGGCTCCCATTGAAGATGGGCACTTCGATCATTATCATTGGCATTTTGAGGTGCTGCCAAAAACGGTAACGTGGGCCGGTTTTGAGCTTGGCACGGGCATTGAGATATCTTCCATCACTCCTGAGGTTGCCGCTAAATTCCTCAGAAAAATAAAAGTGAAATGATCTATGTTTGAACGCCTCCTTTTTTTTCTTGGGGGATTGTTTTTGAGCGTTATCGAAACAACGGGTTATCTGGGCGTTTTTTTGATGATGACGCTTGATTCATGCGCCATTCCGATACCGTCTGAGGCGGTGCTTTCATTTTCCGGTCTTCGGGTGTCGCTGGGGGCATTTCAATTTGCTCCCTTGCTTTTGGTCGCTCTTTTGGGGAATACCGCAGGGTACTCACTTCTTTATTTTATCGGGAAGAAATTGCGCAATCTGGTATACAGAAATCGGTTAATATCGTCATTTCTTTCCCCGGAAAAGATCGCTTATGGGGAGGCCTTTGTGAGGCGGCGCGGGGGTGTCGCTGTTTTTTTTGGCACTATGATCCCGCTGGTGCGCGCATATATTTCCCTTCCCTCGGGGATGCTGCAGATGCCCTATGGGCGTTTTTTGAAATTTGCTCTTGCGGGTTCTTTGTTCTGGAATACCGTGTGGATCTCCGCCGGGGTTATGCTGGGGGATAACTGGGCTTCCGCGGAGCAGTATGCAAGAAAATATGCCTTTGTCATATTGTTGGTAGGATTAGGGCTTTTTTTGTGGTACATTAAAAGTAAGTTCGCCTCTCGGCACAACTCTATGAAGACCATCATTGCAAATTGGAAAATGAATCCCTTGAGTTCCGGAGACGCAAATGATCTTGCGCTGTTTGTCGCGGATCGGATGTCTCACTCGCCCGCCGGTACTCAAGTGATCATATGTCCTCCGCATATTTTTTTGGCTGATCTTATCAAACAATACCCGGGGCTCGTGTTTGGCGCTCAAGATTGTTTTTGGGAAGGCAAGGGGCCCTATACCGGGGAGGTGTCGCCGGAAATGTTATACAGCATTGGTTGTAGGTATGTTATTATAGGGCACTCGGAGAGAAGAAAGTATATGCACGAGACGGACGAGATGATCAACAAAAAAATACTTCATGCGATTGCTGCCGGCCTCTCGGTTATTTTTTGTGTGGGCGAGCAAACGCGTGAGGGTGTCGCGCAAAAAGACTATTTTGCCTTTATAGAACAACAGTTGAAGCGGGGACTTTCTGGTGTTACTGAAAATAAATTGAGCCAGGTGCTTGTTGCATATGAGCCGGTGTGGGCGATCAGTAATGGTGTCACAGGAACATCCGATACGCCGCAGGAGGCTATTGCATCGATGGCGTGGATCCGCAAGGTTCTGCAGGAGATGTATAAAGGGTCCGCCGCCAAAAAAGTAGCGGTACTCTATGGAGGGTCGGTGAATGGCGCAAATGCCGACGGTTTTTTGAAAGAGCCGTCAATTGATGGCGCACTTGTGGGAGGAGCGAGTCTTAGAAAAGAGGAATTCGGCGCCATCCTCGATGCCGCAGACAATCATTGTTGAGACAGGTCATGAAATTACGCACTATACGCGGAATAAACATACAGAATAAAAAGGTGCTGCTGCGCGTTGATTTTAACGTTGCTTTTGACGAGCGTGGCCGTATTCTGGACGACTTTCGTGTCAGAGCCGAGGTTCCTTCGGCTCGTGCTCTTCTAAAGAAAGGAGCAAAATTGGTCATCATTGCTCATCTAGGGAGACCGGTAAAGGGGCAGGAAAAAAAATATTCAATGCGAAAGGTTGCACAACATTTTGCAAAGCTTCTGGGCAAACCGGTATATTTTGGCTGCATGGATGATCAAAAGACCATTGAACGGATTGGGAAGATGAAACGCGGGGAGATCGTTTTTCTCGAGAATATCCGTTTTTTCCCCGAAGAAGAAAAAAATGATGCCGCATTTGCGTGCCGTCTTGCTGCTCTCGGGGATATTTATGTCAACGATGCTTTTGCCGTATCCCACCGGGCGCATGCTTCGGTTCATGCCATAACAAAATATCTCCCATCATATGCGGGTGAAACGCTTGAGCGGGAATGCAATGCATTGTCCCGCATTGTGCATAATCCGAAACGTCCGCTGACGGTTATTGTCGGGGGAGCGAAAATAAGCACTAAGATGGAGCTGATAAGATTTTTTATGAAGAAAGGCGGTGCGGATCATGTGATCGTCGGCGGGGCGCTTGCGAATACGGTATTGCTCGCACAGGGCATTGCGGTAGGGAAATCTTTGGTCGAGAAGGATATGGTGAGTGACGTTAAAAAGCTCGATATCACCGGCGCGCGCATTCATCTTCCGTGCGATGTGGTTGTGGGAAGAGGGAAAAAAGCCGCGCGTCCCGCCATCAGACCCGTCGAAAAAGTCGGAAAAACGGAAGCCATTTATGATATCGGGCCTTACACTGCAGAAATGTTCAGAAATATCATCGTACGGTCGCGGATGGTCATCTGGAACGGCCCTATGGGGTTTTTCGAGAAAAAACCTTTTGCGCGCGGTACCCATTTTATCGCGCGGGCAGTCATTGAATCAAAGGCGTTTTCCATTATTGGGGGAGGAGAAACGGCGGCGGTGCTTGATGCGATGGGGATCGCAGGAAAATTTTCCCACATTTCTACGGGCGGCGGAGCGATGATGGAATTTCTGGCAGGAAAAAAATTACCCGCTCTTTCCGTATTAATAAAGAAAAAAACTTAATAGTGTTATGGACCTTTCACGGTATATTCGAAGCGTTCCCGATTTTCCCAAGCCGGGAATTGTTTTTCGCGACATTACGCCGCTTCTTTCCGATGCGGATGCTTTTCGGACGACGATCGAGACAATGGCGGGTATGATCGAAAAAAGCGATGTCGATGTGATCGTTGGTATCGATGCAAGAGGATTTATTTTTGCCAGTGCCATTGCTTTTAAACTGAATAAGGGCCTTGTGATCGCCCGAAAGGCGGGAAAACTTCCATATAAAACAATGAGCATGAAATATTCGCTTGAATATGCCTCTCACGATCTTGAAATGCATCAGGATTCTATCGGGTCGGGCACGCGTGCCGTTATTGTGGATGATGTGCTTGCGACCGGCGGAACGGCAAAGGCGGCGGCGGCACTTGTGGAGCAGCTTGGAGGTATTGTTGCCGCAATCATATTTTTGATCGAGATCGACGGTCTTGGCGGAAAAAAAGAGCTGGAAAATTATAATAGCCGGTCGCTATTAACATACTAGCAAAGATATGGAGGACCGACCCGAATGGAAAATGAAAGAGCGGTGTCCGAAGGAGTTTGTAGAACAGTTTCCCCAATATCCGGGATATGTATTACAACTGCTCTGGTCGCGCGGCGTGAGAGATGCCAATGCTCTTGATGAATATTTCAATCCTGACTATGTCGCGGATATACGCGATCCTTTTCTGGTGAAAAATATGATTCATGCGGTTGAGCGCATTGTGCGGGCGGTCGAGGGAGGAGAAAAAATAGTGATCTATGGCGATTATGATGCCGATGGTATCTGTGCCAGTTCGGTGCTCTATAAGGTTTTTAAGGAGGCGGGTGTCGAGACGGAAGTATATATCCCGGACCGTTTTAAAGAGGGGTATGGTCTGAATCTTAAAAGCGTTGAGGCGATCATTTCAAATGGCGCGCGCCTTATTATCACCGTGGATTGCGGGATCACGGATATCACGGAAATTGAGCTGTGTAACAGCCGCGGCGTTGATGTGATCGTGACCGACCATCACCTTCCGCTTGCACAGGTCCCTGCAGCGCTTACTATTCTGGACGCCAAACAACATGACGAGACCTATCCATTTAAGGATTTTTGCGGTACCGGGATGGCATTTAAACTTGCATGCGCGCTTTTAACAAAGGATTATTTTGCTTCGCGCATCAACAAGGGTTTTGAAAAGTGGCTTTTGGATCTTGTTGCGGTCGCGACGGTTGCCGATATGATGCCGCTCTTGGGAGAAAACCGGACTCTGGTGATCTATGGGCTTCGAGTCATTGGAAAGACCAAATGGCCCGGTCTTGCCGCGCTTGTAAAAAATGCCCTATTTCAAAAGAAGAGGGTCCGCGCCGAGGACATTGCATTTGTCATAGGCCCACGCCTCAATGCCGCAAGCCGTATGGGGCACGCTACAACATCTTTTGAGCTTTTGAATGTTTCCAATGCGGAAGAGATCGCTTCGCTCATCGAACATCTTGAAGAAATGAACAAAGACCGGAGAGCTCTGGTTGATAATATACAGAAAGAGATCGAAAAGAAGCTGAACGCACTGCCTGTCGTACCGCCCGTTATTTGTGAGGCAAGCGCGGAGTGGCCATCTTCCATCCTGGGCCTTGTATCTTCACGTTTGACCGAAACCCATTATCGGCCGTCTTTTCTTTTTTCGATCGATGAAGAAAAGGGAACGGCGCGCGGGTCATGCAGGAGCGCGCCCGGATTTAATTTAGTGGAAGCAATGGACGAATGCAAAGATCTGCTGATCGAGTTCGGGGGGCATGCAAATGCCGGCGGTCTTAACCTTGCTGTAGCGTCTCTTCCCGATTTTGCGAAAAGGATGTCTGATATTTATGCGCAGCATCCGGCTTCATCGCGTCCCGCGGAATGTCTCATGATTGACTGTGAGCTTGCTGCCGAAGATACTAACGGTACATTTGCAAAAGATCTCTCTGATATGGAGCCATTCGGCGAAGGAAACGAGGAACCGGTATTTCTTATGCGCAATCTTATGGTTGCCGATATAAAGGAGATGAGCAACGGGCGTCATGTAAAATTAAAATTACGCGGCATGATAGGGGGGGCATCTGCGATGAAGATCTTTAGTGCGATGGTATTCAATGCAAAAGAGCGGCATAAAGATATCATGCGCGGAGACAATATTGATGTTGTTTTTTCCGTTTCCGAAAATACCTACAATGGTATCACGGAAACTTTTTTCCGGGTCATTGATCTTCGGCGGTCTTCGGAGGGGGCGATAAAAATATGATAAGGTAAAACCATGGAAGAATTATTTATTATTCATACAGACGGAGGGTCGCGCGGAAATCCCGGGCCTGCGGCGATCGGCGTGGTTATTTGCGATGCCAAAGAAAATCCTCTTAAATCTTATGGAGAAAAGATCGGTATCGCTACAAATAATGAGGCTGAGTATCAAGCTGCCATTTCGGCGCTCAAAAAAACAAAACAGCTCCTTGGAGCTGAGTCCGCAAAGCGCGCATCAATTGAAGTGCGTGCCGACAGCGAGCTGATGGTCAGGCAAATGAACGGTCAATACAAGGTACGCGAAGAACGACTGCGATTGCTGTTTGTGGAGGTATGGAACGCGATGCAGGATTTTAAAGAGGTGCGCTTCAAACACATTCCCCGCGAACAGAATGCGCTTGCGGACAAAATGTTGAATGATGCGCTTGATGGGAATGACCAAAAGACCCAAACATTGTTTTAAACAAAAAATCGCCCATGGGGGGCGGTTTTTTGTTGCCATAGGATCACATAAGCCGAATTCTGTTCTCCCGCAAGGGAGCGATGATCATTAATCTGGGGCATGCGTTGCCGCATGCCTCGAGCGATCTACCAGGACAGTGCCGTGAGGCATTATCCGTTTTGATCTTGCACCAAGCAGGGTTTTCCACTATCTCCGGTCTCCCGGAGAAGAGAGGAGTGGTCTCCTCACTTTTCACCTTTCATCGCGCAAAGCGCGACTAGTATAGTCTCTGTGGCACTTTCCCTCTTCCTGATATATTTCAAGAATGGCCGCCGTTAACGGCTGCTTATGTCGCTCGTTTTCACAAGCAACGGTGTTCGGACTTTCCTCCCTGTTTTAAAAAACAGAGCGATCACCTATGATCCTACGGCGTGTATATTATACAATAAATAAAAAAAGAGTCAAATAGCCTAACGGGGGTATATAAAAACCCGGCAGAGAGCCGGGTTATTGTATTGGTTTGAATGTGGATAAAAAATGCCTGAGGATTGGGGACTCCGTATCGAACATAAGTCCGGTGATCGACGCTCTTTTTTTGAAGACCGCCTCAATGACGTTTGCGACGTACAAAAGGTGGTCTTTGGAGAGTGCCAGCCGGGGGATCGCAAGGCGCACAAGCTCAAGGCGCGGGTAGCGGTTTTTATTCGTTGCCGGATCGCGTCCGGCAAGCGATGTTCCTATCTCGCATGTTCTGATGCCGCCCTCGGCGTACAGCGCGCATGCGAGGGCCTGGCCCGGGAGCTGTTCTTGCGGAATATCCGGCAGGAACTCTTTGACGTTGATATAGATGGCGTGTCCGCCGAATGGTTCAAGCACGGGAACGCCCCGGTCCTTCAATAGTTTTCCGAGATACGCAACGTGCTCTTCTATGTAATATCCGACTGTTTCCTCTTTGCTCCATTCCGTAAGGCCGACAGCAAGCATCTCCATGTCGCGGCTTGCCATGCCGCCATAAGTGGCGAACCCTTCGTGCAGGATCAGGAAGGGGAGCAAGCGGTCATAGAGATCTTTGTTGCGAAGGGCAATGAACCCTCCCATATGCACAAGACCGTTCTTTTTGGCGCTCATCAGCATGCCGTCGCAGAGCGAGGCCATCGCGCGCGTGATCGTACGCACAGACTTCTTGGCATATCCCTTTTCGCGTTTCTTGATGAAGTACGCATTTTCAAAGATGCGCGCTGCATCCAAAAATAAAGGAATGCCGTGCTTGTGTGCGAGCGCTGCTGCAGCACGGATATTTTCCATTGAAACGGGTTGCCCGCCGCCTGAGTTGCATGTGACGGTCAAAAGGACATAGGCGGTTGATTCCGCAAACTGGTCAAAATGAAACGAAAGTTTCTCGAGATCTATATTTCCCTTGAACGGGTATGTACTTTGTGTTTCAAAGAGTTCACGGACAGGGAAGTCCTTTGCAATGCCGCCCTTGTCTTCGATGTGTGCGCGTGTGGTATCAAAGTGGTAGTTGCCGACCACGAACCGACCCGGCTTTATCATGGCGCGGTTGAAGATGTTCTCGGCGCCGCGGCCCTGATGACAGGGAAGCAGATACTCAAACCCAAAGATGTCGCGTACGGTTTTTTTCATGCGCGTAAAGCTTTTGCTGCCGGCATACCGGCAATCATAAAGCTCTGCCGCAGCGCGCTGCGTATCGAACTGTGCGCAGGTGCCCGAATCGGTCAGAAGATCGATGTACACGTCCGCGGAATCAAGTGAAAAGAGGTTATATCCCGCTTTTTTCAGTGCGGCGACTCTCTTTTTCTTTGAAAGAAGACCGATCGTCTCAACCGTCTTGGTCTGAAATCCACATTTCATCTGTATGCTCCTTTGTAAAGGTTCTTTTTCTGCTTTTATATAAGAGCATTGGGCCAGGGAAGTCAATAAATAAGTTGATTTTTAGCGGTTTTTTCAATATAATTTCTCTTATGAAAAGATCGGACTTTGTCTATCATTTGCTTCTCATTCCTCTTGATTTTGCGATGTTGTGTATCGCGGGGTTTGCTTCGTACTATCTTAGGTTGAGTGATTATGTGCAGAGTTTTCGTCCCGCAATTTTTAATTTGCCGGTTACCTCATATTTGGAGATATTGGTGATCGTTGCCCCTCTTTGGGTGCTCATTTTTGGGCTCTTCGGTCTTTATAAGGTCAGAAAGCGCTCTGCGGGGGAGGAGCTTTTGCAGATCGTAAGCGCGAGTGCCGTTGCTTTCATGGTGCTGGTGTTGTATATTTTTTTGCGGCACGAATGGTTTGAGTCGCGTTTCATTGTGTTGCTTGGGTGGGTGTTTGCGACCGTGGCAGTTTCCATTGGCCGTACCGTTGCCCGGTTGCTAAAAAAATATATGGCGTCCCGCATGCCTTTTTTTACCGAACGGGCGCTGTGTATTGGGAATAATTTCCTCGCGCGGACACTATTCGACGAGATTGCCGCACATCCCTCTTTGGGGTACCGGATCGTATCAAAAATGGATGTTCCCGATATGAAAACCATTGAAGTATTGGTGCGCAATCGTGCGATCGATACGATCATTTTTTCCATGGACGATGTGCGGCCGGAAATATTGGATGAGCTTACTGCACTTTGTATCGATACCAATATTGCATTCCGGTTTATTCCGGGGGAGTTCCAGTCTTCGGCGATGCGGTATGATTTTGAGACGATCCGCGGCGTGCCGCTTATCTCTCCCTTGAAAACATCTTTGGCCGGATGGGGAAAAGTTGCCAAGCGTCTTTTGGATATTATCGGTTCGCTTGTCGGGCTTGTTCTTCTTTCACCCATTTTTCTTGTGCTTGCCATTATGGTGGTGGCAGGAAGCAAGGGTCCGGTGTTTGTGCGGCTTATGAGGGTTTCTGGCGGAAAGCAATTTTGTCTGTATAAATTCCGGTCTATGGTCCATGGTGCACACAGCATGAAAAAAGATCTGATGCAATTTAATGAACGCAAGGACGGCCCGTTGTTTAAAATGAAGAATGATCCAAGAATAACCCGTGTGGGTGCGCTGTTAAGAAAAACAAGGCTCGATGAGCTTCCGCAGCTGTGGAATGTGCTCAAAGGGGATATGAGCCTTGTGGGGCCCCGTCCGCACGAACCGGAAGAGATCGCGCAGTATAAAACGCATCAAAAGCGCCTGTTGTCGGTAAAGGCGGGGATCACAGGCCTTGCCCAGATCTCCGGCTCTTCTGATCTGCCATTTGAAGAAGAGGTAAAGCTCGATGTATTTTATATCGATCACTGGTCTTTGTTGCTGGACATAAAGATATTGTTAAAGACCGCGATGTTCATATTTTTTGACGAGTCTGCTTGTTAAATATGAAAATAGCCCTTGCACATGATTATCTTACACAATACGGCGGTGCCGAGCGTGTACTGGAATCATTCCGCGATCTTTATCCATATGCGCCGATCTATACGCTGTTGTATCACGCGCAAAAAGTGCGGGGGGCATTCGATGAGTATTCGGTAAAAACATCTTTTCTGCAGCACGTTCCGCTGGCGAAAAAACATCATCGGGCATTTCTTTTTTTTATGCCCACGGCTATCGAGCAGTTTGATTTTTCCCCTTATGATGTGGTGTTGTCCGATTCTGCAAGTTACGCAAAAGGGGTGATCACCACGCCTCACACGCTGCATATTTGTTATTGCCACACTCCGCTCCGGTATGCATGGGACGACTCGCAAAAATATATTCGCGAATTTCCTCTTTCGGGCATCGTGCGCGCTATTCTCCCGTTCTTTATCAGTTATATCAGGATATGGGATCGTCAGGCTGCTCTTCGAGTGGATCGTTATATCGCCAATTCTCGGTTTGTCGCAAGCCGTATAAAAAAATACTACAAAAGGGATGCAGAGGTGATATATCCTCCCGTGGACACCGCTTTTTTCAGAAACGAAACAAAGGCAGGAAATTATTTTCTGATGGTGGGGCGCCTGCTTTCGTATAAAAAATTTGACCTTGGCGTTAAGGTATTCAATCGGCTGGGGTTGCCGCTGAAGATCGTCGGTAATGGTCCCGAATACAAGGCGCTCAAGCGCATGGCAAAATCCAACATCGAGTTTTTGGGAGAAATGAAGGAGGGAGATCTCCGCGACGTATATATCGGGTCGCGCGCTCTTATTTTTCCGCAAGAAGAAGATTTTGGCCTTGTGTCGGCAGAGGCGCTCGCTGCGGGTCGTCCTGTGATCGCATATGCGGGGGGCGGGGCGCTCGAAATGGTCACGGACGGGGAAAACGGGATATTATTCAAAGAGCAGAGCGAAGATTCTCTTCTGGATGCTATTCGTCGGTTTGAGGCGGGGCATTTTGATGAGGCGGTTGTGCGGGATTCGGCGCGCAAATTCGATAAAGAGATATTTCGTCAACGCATCAACGACTTTGTTGAGCGCGCATGGACAGAGCACAAAAAACAATTGAATTAAGATCATAAAATATTAATTAATAAATAAAATCGTATGGATGTTTGTAAGGAGATCGCGCTGTTATTCAAAAAGGAAAAATGGATCATTATTGCATCTGTTCTGGTCTTCTTTTTTGTTGGGAGTATATTTGCCTCCGGCCAGGCTGACCAATATAACGGAAGTTATTATTTTACGCTGAAAAAGGCCCCCATCCCGAAACAGAGCAATTTTGAAAATTATTATCATATACAGGTCGCGGAAAAGCTCTCCGATTTTCTCGCGGGGTGGCTGGGAGCCCAGGTGCGCAATGATCCCGATGTTTCTGCTGTGGCCGATTTTTCTTCTCGGATGGTCTCTTTTGAGGTAGTGGGAATAAAGTTTACTGCAAAAAATCAGGAAGAGGCGGAACAGCTCTATGAAAAGACCGAGCAATTCATGCAAAAAAAAGTGCAGCAACTCAATGCGGATATATTTGCGTATGAGGCATTGTCATCGAGAATCTCTCAACTCGTTTTGCTGAAGCAAGAGCCGCAGCGTTTGCCGTACACTGTCGGCAGCATATTTTTGGGGCTATGCGTTGGTATTTTTGCGGCCGTTACCAAACATTATTTTCGCAAAGCATAAGGCGCGGCACGGCGCCCTTGCCCAAAAGAGCGGTATGAATATTGGTGTTGATATTAGAGTGCTTGCACGCGGCACGCATAGTGGCGTTGAGGAGTATACGTTGAATCTTCTTTCCCGCGTGATCTCCTCTTCTCCGCAGCACACATTTCATCTTTTTTACAACGCCTTTCATAAGGTGCCGCTTTCATTTGCATGGGCATCGTTGCCAAATGTGCGTTTGGTAAAAAAAAGCATCCCCAATAAATTACTCGAATATTCGATCTTTGCATTCGGCTTTCCGAAGATCGATCGTTTTCTCGGGGACATTGATGTGTTTCTTTCTCCGCACTTTGTTCCTACTGCGTTGCGCCGCCAAGTGCCTCGGGTCACGGTATTCCACGATCTCTCATTCGAATATTATCCGGAATTTTTTTCTTTCAGGAAGCGGCTTTGGCATGCCGTCGTTTCCCCTAAAAAACAGGCACTGTGCTCTGCGGTGATCATTGCAACGTCTGAGTCGACAAAGCGGGATCTTATGCATCTATATGGTATTTCGGAAAATAAGATAGCGGTGGTGTACCAAGCGCATGACGGAAGTTTTATTCCCCTGCGCCGCGATGATCCGTTATCGGCGCGTATGCGTGAAAAATACGGTCTTCCTGAGCGGTATTTTCTGCATCTTGCAACGATCGAGCCGCGGAAAAACCTTCTTATGTTGATAAAAGCATATCGTATTCTTGCTACGCGGCAAAATGATGTGCCATCGCTTGTGATCGCGGGTCAAAAGGGATGGCTGTATGAGAATGTGTTAAGAAGTATTGTGGGCGGGAAAGGCGATATACGTTACATCGGGAAAATAGACGCCAAGGACAGGGTTTTTTTGTATAACGGCGCAATTGCGTTCATTTATCCGAGTTTTTTTGAGGGATTCGGATTGCCGCCGTTAGAAGCAATGGCGTGCGGGGTGCCGACGGTTATCGCTCATTCGGCCTCTCTTCCCGAAGTGACGGGAGACGCAGTGTTGTCGTGTTCTCCCAATGATCCCGATGCTCTCGCGTGTCTTCTCTCCGAACTTCTTACAAAACCAGAGTTGCGGGAAACATTGTCAAAAAAGGGGAGAGAGCGCTCGCTTTATTTCCACTGGGACTTATCTGCAAAACGGATCATCGATATTCTTGAGCGGACGGCTCTTGCCGCACAACAAAAAAAAGAAATATGAAGCAGCAACAAATGACCATCGGCATTGATGCAAGGATGTACGGCCCAAAGCAGACCGGTATCGGTATGTATATTAAACATCTGATTGCCAATTTATCAGAACACTATCCGCAACATCGTTATGTTTTCTTTGTTTCTCCCGAGGGGGAGAAAGATGTTCGCCGGCAATTTCCTTCTGCAGATGTAGTGGTGTCATCGTGCCGATGGTATACGCTGTGTGAGCAGACCATTTTTTTATTGCAGTTGTGGGAAAAAAAAGTTGATATTATGCATTTCACTCACTTTAATGTGCCGGTGCTGTATCGGCGGCCCTTTGTGGTGACTATTCATGATATCATTCCTTTGCTTTATCCTGGGAGTAAGATCGGCAGATCGTGGTTCAGAAGAAAATGTTTTCATTGGGTGTTCCAGTCTGCTCTCTCTCATGCCCGCGCGATCATTGCTGTTTCGGAAAATACAAAAAAAGATGTGTGCAAACATTTTTCCGTTTCTCCCGAAAAGATCAGAGTGATATATGAGGGGGTCCCGCATGCTGCCGGGATAGCTCCTGTGTCGCGGGCTGAGCCGTCTTTAGCGCCTTACATTCTCTATACAGGGGTGTTGCGCGAACACAAAAATGTTTCAGGATTAGTGAGGGCATTTATACAGTTGGTGCGCGAGGGAAAAAATATTCGGCTGGTGATCGCGGGTCCCGTGGATTGCGCATATAAAGAGCCACAACGGTTGTGGGAGGAAGCAGGCTTGGCGGATCGGGTGACAGTGAAGGAATTACCTTCGGATGAGGAGCTGGACAAGATTTTTGCTGCAGCAGCGGTGGTTGCGGTTCCTTCTTTCTATGAAGGATTCGGGTTCGTGGGGCTTGAAGCAATGAGTTACGGTGTGCCAGTTGTGGCTTCGCGCGTGGCGTCTCTTCCCGAAATTTTGGGTGATGCAGCGCTGTATTTTGATCCGCACAATATCAGAGAGATGGCGGCTACGATCGCATCAGTTCTTGATGATCCGTCCGCGGCCAGAAATCTTGCCGAAAAGGGCAAGAAGAGGATTGAAAGATTTAGTTGGCGGCGTATGATAGATGAGACGATGAATATCTATGGTATAATACAAAAAGACGCATAACAGAGCGCTCTTCTGTCTTTTTGCACTTCTATGAAGCAGGTTGTCAAAAAAAGGAATATTTCTCTTCATATGGCGGATATCAGGCCTGTTGTCCGCGGCGCTGCGTTGCCCAAAGATTCTCGCGGGGCGGGAGGCGGAGGTTTTTCTGTGGCCATGTCCGGACAAAAAAAAGAAATTTTTATATTTTCGGAACAGTATAAGACGGCACACGGGATTATTGGCGAGCTCGAAAGTTTTTTTGAACATGAAAAAAAACTGGAAAAAAAAGTCGGGATATTTTCCGGACAGGCGGCCGACAACGAGCACGAGACAGGTGAGAGATTGTTTCACCCTTTTTCTTTGGGGGAGGAGAGCACAAAGAAAGTAGCGCTTACTGCGGTCATTGCTGAGGAACAGAAGGCTGAAGAAAAAAAGGGTGATATTGCGATAGCGCCTTCTCCTATGGAATTAGCGCCGTTTTCTTTTGGACGACTGACGGAATACGGGCTTCTTATGGGGAGCGCCTTCGCTATTACTTTATTTTTGGTGGTGGGCGGGTATTCTTATGTCCCACGCCTTTTGTCGTATGCGCGCGAAGGAGTTGTTTCTCCTGCGAATGAAAAACAACAAACGCAGGAACAGGCCACGCCGAAATTATCGGAGAATCATGTGGTGGTTTCTGAACACTCGGATGATATTTTTAAGGATGATGTACTAATGCGTGCGCTGGGGTATGAAGGGCCTCAAAAATATCTGGTGGCATTCCAAAATACTCTGGTGCCACGGCCCACGGGAGGGGTGTTGTCGGCGTATGCTTCCTTTACCCTTGAAAAGGGGGAGCTTAAGGATTTTACCGCCGGAAGCATGTACGATCTTGATGCCGGCCTAAAAGCAAAAGAAAATCCTCCGCGCCCGCTGTTATTGCATGGGAATATCTGGGGCATGAATAACGCCAATTGGTTCTATCAGTTCCCCGTGTCGGGGGAAAAACTTGCTTACTTTTTTGAGGATGCTACGGGGACGCGGCCGGATATGGTGGTTGTTGCGGACATACGATCGCTGTTCAAGGAGTTTTTTGGTTATGGAGATAGCGAGCTTATTGCTATGCCTCCTGCACAGGCGCAAGAGATTGCCGTCGGGCTTTTTGAGGGCATCACCAATGTAGAACACAGCATCACCGACAAAAAAAACTATTTTACCAAAGCGTTGGCGCAAAAAGAGATCATGCTTTATTCGACGGATAAAGATATGCAGGCGTTGTTTGATCAAAATGATGTTGCCGGGAGAGCATTGCTTGCGCAACGAAGGGACGGCTTTGTTCCGGTTGCCACAAGTCTTGATGCAAATCCATCACACTACCTGCTGGGGCAGGCGGTGTCCGACAGTGTGGCGTTCCTTGGTACGGGAGGAGTTCGCCATGCGGTTACGGTAGACATGAGTTTTGCTCTTAATCCGCAGTATCGCCGGGCAGGAAAGGATGTTTATTATATGAAATTCTATTTGCCGAAAGGACACTCGGTCGAACTTGAGGGCGCAAAGGGATTTTTTGAACCAAAGATAAAAGCGGCCAATAGCGCGTTTCGTACCGATGCGATGCTCGAGGCCGGCGAGCGCACAAAAATAACCGATTCTGCGAACCGCGTAGAGGTGTATGAAGAGGGAGAGTCATTGGTCATTGGTGGATTTTTTGAGGTTAAAGGGGCAAAGGCTTCAGTAACGGTTTCATACGTTGTCCCGCGGATGTACAAGGATTCCCGCGGGTACTATGTGTTGCATATCGCAAAACAGCCCGGCATTGATGCTTCGCTTAGCGTTCACGCGTCTGCCGAGGGCTCTCTTGCGGTGGAGCCGATTTCACATAAGGAAAAGAATGTGGTGATTCCGGAGATGGGACCCGATGAATCGATCGTATTGAATGTCGAGAGAGCGTATGATTAAAAGAATTCTTTTCAGGGAAGAAAGTCATGTGGTATCTGCGGCGATGGTGGTCGCCTTTTTTGGTTTAGTCAGTAGAGTGTTAGGTCTGCTGCGTGATCGGTTCTTGGCATCTCAATTCGGTGCATCAGACGAGCTGGATATTTATTTTGCTGCGTTCAAAATACCCGACTTTATCTATACCGTTCTTATTCTCGGAGCCATTTCTGCGGTGCTGATCCCGATATTTCTTGAAACGCTGGAGAAAGATAAGGAGGGGGCATTTCGTTTTCTGAACGTGGTGCTCAACGATTTTATTATTGTTGCTTCCGCATGCGCTCTTTTCGCCATAGTATTCACCCCCTGGCTGCTAAAAATAATTACCCCGGGATTTGATGGAGAGAAACTTACGGCGACCATTCATCTGACGCGCATTATGCTGCTGAGCCCGTTGCTTCTTGGAATCAGCAATATTATCAGCGGGGTACTCCAGGCATTCCGCCGGTTTTTGATTTTTTCCTTGTCTCCGGTCTTTTATAATCTGGGTATTATCATCGGGATCTTCTTTTTTGCTCCCAGGTGGGGCATCACTGGTGTCGCCGGCGGGGTGGTGCTCGGGGCGCTATTGCATCTATTGATACAGGTGCCGGCGCTTCGGCATCTCGGGTTTTCGTACCGCCCCGAAATTTCTTTTCATGACGAACGATTGCGGAAAGCCGTATTTCTTATGATTCCGCGGTCGCTTGCGATCGTTAGCTCTCAATTGAATTCGATCATTATTATATCGATAGCATCTCTCTTGCAGGCGGGGAGCATTTCGGTCATGAATTTTTCGAATAATCTCCAGTCGGTTGCTTTGGGGCTTTTAGGCATCCCGTTTGCTATTGCCGCCTTTCCAGCGCTCTCTTCTTTATTCGTTGCAAAAAAAAGAGAAGAATTTTCCGCCTATTTCACAAATGTATCGCGCAAGATCATTTATCTTGCTGCGCCCGTTGCCTTCATGTTTTTATTGCTGCGCGCGCAGATCGTGCGTCTTGTATTGGGAAGCGGTAAATTCAGCTGGGAAGATACCCAGCTGACCGCGGCCGCGCTGGGGCTTTTTTCGGTGAGTATTATTTTTCAGAGTCTTTCCCCGTTATTTTTGAGGGGTTTTTATGCCGTACAAAATACGAAAACACCGTTCATTATTTCCATTATTGCGGACTGTGTAAGCATTGTGATCGCTTTTTCTTGTATTTCCCTTTTCCGCATGGAGTGGTTTGCGGGCCTGTGGAGGTCGATCATGAAACTCGAAGGAATTCCCGATATATCGGTGCTTGCGCTTCCCATTGCATTTTCGCTTGCGAGCGTTCTACAGGTGGTCCTATTGCTTAAATATTTCAGAACCATGGTCTCAAAAAAAGAGCGGACGGAGACTTATTTATATTTGTATAAGATATTATTTATTTCTGTAGTAGCATATTTTTGCGCTTTTTGGGCGCTTCGTATTCCGGTAGTTTTTCTTGAGCTCACGACATTTTTTGCAGTGGCGCTGCAGGCCGCTTTTGCATGTGTGGTCGGCGGCGGCATATATTTTATGTTGAGCTTTACGCTTGGTGTCCCTGAGGCGCAGGAGATGATTGCGGCGTTTGGGAGATTGAACAAGAAATTATTTAAGCGATTCAGGGTTACGGAACCGATCCCGCGAGAAGAGCAGCAATAATAAAACCCCCACCATGTTGGTGGGGGGTTTTAAAAGGTGTAGTTGAACAGGCATTGAATGGAAAATTGGTGCTGCTGTTCCGAAGGTTTTGCGTTGGCGAACACCACAGAGGCGTGCGTGTTGTTGTTGATGGCAGTGGTGCCGGTAATATTCAGATCGTATGACCGGTCTATCTCATTCATCAACATCGTTCCCTGCAGGGTCGCTCTGGAGAAAGATTGATATGCCTCGAATTTCCAGCGACGCTCAAGAAACTCCCTTTCTGCCTTAAATTCGGTGGTGGGAGATAGTTTATGAGATAAAGACACTACAATATCGGAGGCGGTGTTGTCCGAATGTGTTTGCAGCCGATATTGGATGCGCATTTGTGTATTGCGGATACTCATGTTGACGAACGGAGTGATATGCGCTTCCCGGCCTTCTTTCGGCAATGAGGCGTTTGCGGAAAAATTTATCCGGAAAAAATAATTATTATTGAGATCATACTTGAGTTTTTGTACTTCTTGTTCAAGCCTGATCTTTCTGGCGAATCCTTCTCCGGAGGCAATGTCTCCGATATAATGAAGTTCCTTTTCTTTCATTTCAAGTTCGCGCTCGATATTGGTAAGCTTGTTGTTCCATGAGGGAGTGACAAATTCGAAACTCTCGGTAGTGGTCTTTTTGACCTTGAAGCTGGTCATGCCCTTGTATGCGTCATCGAGCTTGATGACGAAGCGGAGTTTTTTAAGCTTCAGTTCTCCGGCAAAAAGCAATGACTGCTTTAAGCGCTCCCTCATGCCGTCGTGGGCTTCGCGGAGCCACTCTTCATCGACAACCGGCGGTTCCTGCCCGTTCGGGTACCCGAGCAAAAGATACTGTTTGAGCAAGGGATAGCTCTGTTCCCACTGCATGCGCTTTTTCGCTTCCTCTTCGGTATTTCTGATGACCCGCGCGAAGAAGGTCCTCGAAAAAGGTACTCCCGTCCACTGGGAGGCGGTGGTGTTGTCTTCCTGGGGTCGGGGGACATCCGCTGCGAGAGTCGCAGTCGGTATTGAAATAAACAGCAATGCTGATAGAATGAAGCATACTTGTGCCGGTAACCAGCGTTTTTCCATTCGTTTTCTCCTTTTGAAAGATCGGATGATTATGCCTAGCATACGGAGTATTCTGTATATTGTCCAGTACTTATGGTAAATACAAATCGCCATCTTCACACGAGAAATTTTTGCATTATTGCCCATATTAATCATGGGAAATCGACGCTTGCCGATCGTTTTTTGGAGGTGACTAAAACGGTTGAGAAGAGAAAAATGCAGGAACAATATCTTGATATGATGTCGCTGGAACGGGAACGCGGGATCACCATAAAAATGCAGCCCGTGAATATGGAATATATCGCCCGCGATAAACGCGCGTATCATCTTAATCTTATAGATACTCCGGGACATGTGGACTTTCAGTATGAGGTCTCGCGGGCACTCGCCGCGGTGGAGGGTGCTATTTTGCTGGTGGATGCGACCAAAGGCGTTCAGGCACAAACACTCAGCAACCTTGATTTTGCACAAAAACAGGGCCTGGTGATCATTCCGGCGGTCAATAAGATCGATCTTGAAAATGCGCGCGTGAAGGAAGTGAAGGAAGAAATAGCGAATATTCTCAAGTGCGGCACGGAAGACATCATTGAAATATCGGCAAAAACAGGTGCCGGGACCGAGGAACTTCTTGATAGAGTGATAGCACTGGTCCCTCCTCCGCGGGAATCAAAAAAACAGACGCTCTCTGCTCTTGTGTTCGATAGTTTTTATAATGCATATGGGGGGGTAATCGCGCATGTGCGTATCTTTAGCGGGTCTATCAAAAAAGGAGAGCGCGGGCATTTGATGGTCCAGGGCATTAGTTTTGAAGTGCAGGACGTGGGGCATTTCAAGCCCGAGCGTTTGTCGGCTGGAATACTGGAGGAGGGAGATATCGGCTGGATAGCCACAGGGTTCAAGGAAATCGAAAAAGTAAGGGTAGGAGATACGCTGACGCACGAAAATACGGCAGACATTGAGATTTTGCCCGGCTATAAAGAGCCAAAGCCGGTTGTGTTTGCTTCTTTCTTTCCGAAAGCGGAACAGGATTTTAAGATATTCAAGGATTCGCTCCTAAAACTAAAGCTCAACGATGCAGCCCTGCATTTTGAGGAGGAAACATCAGAAGCCCTTGACCGTGGTTTCCGATGCGGGTTTCTCGGGATGCTCCATCTTGATATTGTCAGGGAGCGCCTCAAGCGCGAATATAATCTTGATATTGTGATCGCTTCTTCCTCTGTTATCTATAAGATCATCGATAACGAGAACAAAGAGGCTACCATTTACTCTCCATCCCGCTTGCCAGAGCCGACACACTACAAAGAGATACGCGAACCATATGTGATGCTGGAGATCATGACACCGCTGGTGCATATGGGTGCGGTGATGAAGATATTTGATACGTATCGTATCGAGTATCGTGAGATGAAATATTTTACCACCGAAAAGGTCATTATCTTTTGTGAGGCACCGCTTGCGGAGATCATCGGTGATTTTTATAATACGTTGAAAAGTGTTACCTCAGGATATGCTTCGTTGAATTATGAATTTCTCGATTATCGGAAAAATGATCTGGTAAAATTAGACATCTATGTTGCGGGGAAGGTAATGGATGCTTTTTCCAAGATAGTGCTGCGGGCGCGCGCACAGGAGGAGGGGCGCCATATCGTGGAAAAATTGAAAGGTCTTCTTCCGAAGCAACTTTTTACGGTGGCGCTGCAGGCGGCGGTGGGGGGAAAGATCATTGCCCGTGAAACGATCGCCGCCATGCGCAAGGATGTGACGGGGTATTTGTACGGAGGGGATGTGACCAGGAAAATGAAGCTTCTCAATAAGCAGAAGAGGGGAAAGAAAAAAATGAAGGACCGGGGAGAGGTGGACATTCCGTCAAAGGTGTATGTGGAATTCTTCCAGAGATAAAAAAACCGCTGTTTTTAGCGGTTTTTTTATGTGCGGTTTCGGTGGCTGGTCTCATTTAAGATGCGCCTGCTCAAAACAAAAAAACAGAGGGTTATTCCCTTTGTTTTCAGGAATATGATATGCTTTAGATAAGCGGTGCAATGGTGAAAACCAGCATGCTCGCTACTACCATGAGCACCAGCACCGCCCAGAGTATCTTGATATATTTTTGTGTTTTTCCCTGGTACATATGAAAAAAATAAGAATAAAAATTAATCCATATTATCCCTTGCTTGTGGTCACGATGGCGCTCCTTGTGTTCATGCTCGGCGCTTTTATAAACACCTCGCGCAGAGATTATGCAGCTCGTCAGGAACTGAAGGGGACAGAGGAGCAGATAACAAGGATCGCTGAGGAGAATTCACAGCTTGCCCACCGCGTAAAAGATCTTCAAAGCCCGGAATATGCAGAAAAGGAGATCAGAAAAAATTTGAACATGAAAAGGGCGGAAGAAGAGGTGGTATTTGTGGCGGACTACAAGGATGCCGCCCGCGCAATGAGATCCAGTGATCAAAGCGCCCCCTCAGACTATCAGAAAAATGAACCGTCCGCAACAGCGGCATATGCCGCAAATGCCCGTGCATGGATCCAATATATTTTTCATACTCGTAATCAATAGATCATTAATCATTCGCTGTTTATGATACACAAATTGATCGTCGTTGCTTTTTTTTGCGTAATACTCGCCGTGTGGTGGTTCGGCCTTTATCCGCTTGCCACCGTCAATCTTAACCCGGTTTTTAAGAGAGATTTTGACGCACGGATCGCCGAAGTTTCTTTATCGTTGAAGACCGTCGGCGAAGGAGAGATGAAGGCCGAAGATCTCCGTCTGCGGGTATTGGATGCCATGGTAAAAGAAAAAATAGCGGAAGAGCTCACAAAACAAAAACTGGAGACAAAATTCGAAGACATACGCGCGGCGGTGCAGCAAAAAGTATCATCGGCACTCGAGAGCAGCGAGAAATACCAGGAGGTGAAAAAGGATGCTGACGCTATTCTTGGTGCGAACGAAAAACTGCAGCAAACCGGTGAAAATGTCACTAATATGCGCTCAGTGACATTTTTTAGCGAGTTGAGCAATCAGATGGGGATGTCGGGAGACCAATTCAAGACATGGTTGTTTGATAATGTCAGCATTCTCAGGATCTATGTTTTCTGGCCCGGCTATACCTGGGACAAAGAGAAATTCGAGATCGTAAAAGAATAAGAGAATATTTTTTCTGACGGAGCTGACAATACTGCCCTTGGTGGTGATGTACCGAGAATAAAATTATTCTATAGGGTTGACAGTGTGGCATCGGGATGTCATTTTTTAATATCGCGTGGCTCGTTTAAATTCCATAAGGAGGATCCATGGGAAAAAACATTCCCGGATTTGATGACCCGGTGGCGCTTGAGAGCGTGGCGGCGGCTCTACACGAGAGACTCATTCAGTCGTTCCAGGTGAAAGATTACCAGCGCTATTGTCTTGTCTATTGGGCTGTTCGTGAGCTTGGGCTAGAGGAAAGGGTTCCCATGGAGCCGCTTCCCGTGGAGGACATGCTTTCCCAGCTAAAGAGCTTGTACTCCAACGAACAGTATGGCGAATATTGCATTTTTGCGATGACTCTTTCTGCGGTATGCCCGCGGGTTCCCATTGAGGAGTGGCTGCGCAAAGAGAGTTTTTTGCAGAAGTGGTATCAACTCATGCGGGATCAGCTGGTGTGGCGCGCGGAACCGGCCTCGACGATGCATCTGTTCCTTCTGACTGTTTCTATGATCCGCCTGTTTGGTTTTGTCAGGGACCCATTGACGACCACCCAGGTTGATCGAACGATCCAGGCCCTGGCACAGGAGGATGTCTTTTTCCAAACACCGGAACTCGCGATCATTTTTCGGATCTGTGTATCTCACCTGAGGCGGCATGGCCGTCTTCTTATTCCCGAATAGATCAATACCCCCCAATGAGGGGGTTTTTTGTTGAAAAAATTCTACGGTTTGCTATGATGGTGTGGCGCGGGATTAGTACAGTGGCAGTACATCTGCTTCCCAAGCAGAAGATGCGAGTTCGATTCTCGTATCCCGCTCATTCTATCGGTTGTTGCCTGTGTAGATCAGCTTTGCAACTATGAATGAAAAATCAAAAAAGAATATTCGTAACGAACGCCAACATACAACAAGAAGAAGATTGCGTAATAGCGGAACTGGAAAAAAAATAACTAAACTAAACGAAGTAAGGCACCTTATAACGTATGGGTGCAATCTAAAGTGCAAACACTGTTATCTTGATGCGGGAGCAAAAAAAGACCGGGAAAGACCGGCGAAGGAGCTGACGCAAAAAGAACTGGACGGATTTTACTTAAGATATAAACCAAAAATAGTATCCGCGACCGGAGGCGAGCCGCTGTTGCGGCTGGATCTGGTGAAAAAAATAACAAAAAGCGTAGCAAAATATGGTGGCGCTCTGGAGCTGGTCACCAATGGTTTTCTTCTGAAAGAGGATACTCTGGATGCGCTGTTAAAGATCAATCCGCATACTTTTGTCCAGGTCTCTCTGGATGGAACGGATAAAACTCACGACAAAATGAGGAGTGATCCCGGCGCTTATAAAAAAGCGATGGCCGCGATCGGCATGGCTATATATAAAAAGATCCCCGTGAAAGTCCGTTTAACGGCAACAAACGACAATATCAGGCAGATCCCGGAATTAATAAAAAAACTTGATGCATTCGGAAAAAAGAACATCACGCTTGTGGTCAGGCCTGTTTTGCCGGTCGGCAGGGCAAAAGAGAATGATCTTAAGATGAATATAGATTATAGAAAACTTGATACGTTCAAAAAAATAGCGAACTATATCAAGGTTGAGACCACCGATACCAAAGGAAAGTGCGGCTGCGGCATCAATACGGTAGCGATCGATCCTTTGGGGGATATATATCCGTGCACCTATTTTGTTTTTGACAACAGCAGAAAAATAGGCAACATTGCACAAAGGGACCCCTTAAGCGAACAGATGGAATTTAAGAAATTCAAAGGCATGTGTTTTGCAAGAGGAATTAAACCGCAAAAATGAGCCATGGCTACAATTTCAAATTAGAGCGCAAGAACATCGTAAATTACAGTCCGTTCTGCCATATTAACGAATTGCCGGCGAAATATCGTGCGGCATCTTTTTTATTGCCCATTATACGCCATAAGGGAAAAGAAATTCCGATGCACCCGGACATGTTCGAAAGTCTTGCGCTGGATAAGGGCGTGATCGTAAAAAAAATAAGGGTTTACCCGACATCCTCGTTCCGCACTGTGTTCTATCCTGAAAAAAATATTTGTTGGAAGGTGCCCGTCAAGAGAAAGATTACAAGGGGAATCAGAGATCTCAGCAAAAAACAACTAGAGAGAGCAGAGATTGCGCAGAAAATATTGTCAAAATCCAACTGCAAAAATTTCTCTTTTCTGCCCGAGAAATGTTTTTCTTTCAAAGATCCCGATTATAATTACATCGAAAGGCCGATGCCGAATGATGCTGTTTTCCCGCTCTTTTATATCATCAGCCGCGGTTTTTTTACCAGAAAATACAGAATGACCATTATAAAAAATCTGATATATTCCTGGATGTTCTGGGCACACAAGGGGTTATTTCTGGAATATCACACTCAAAATGTATTGGTGAGAAAGAACGGCGAAATTGTATATAGAGATCTGTCCGATATAAAATCGGACAGGTATCACAAATTGATGCCCAGCTATTATTCACACTTAAAAAATAGATCAGAATTGGCAAGCGTGATCTTTGACAGGGCTGTTTGCAGTCAGAACCTGGATCATTTCGATGCCTATAAAAAATTTACCAAGAAAGAAATAAAAAACATCAGGGATATGATCAGTGAGTTTTCGGAGAAATTTGGTATTGTTTTTCCGAGGTATTCACTGGATTTTGAGCCCAATGTTGCGCGGAGGATACCTATACGGGGGGAAATAACCAGATGGAGAAAAAATACCATTGAAGAAAATATCAGCGAACTAAAGCAAATATTCAAGAAAATAAAAGGCAATTTTGCCGTTCGCGGTTCGTTTGCAAGGGGAGACAGCGATTTTAATGACATAGATGTTGCGATCTATCATGGAGAGAATAAAACCATCGACCATCGCAAGCTGCCGAAATTGTTCAAAGGTAAAAAGATCGCATACTGGTCGATCCCGGTAAAAGATGCCGATAGATACTACGAACACTGTCTAAGGGTCTCTATTTCGCTGGTTGAAACACAAATAATAAAGTTAGAAAATAGGAAAAT
>Ga0172379_10001348_pt1 | contig 49613 bp, 48 predicted proteins | sample GrowelOW334metaG_FD_119756 | JGI IMG/M metagenome (GOLD analysis project Ga0172379, IMG submission 119756) | Groundwater microbial communities from an aquifer near a municipal landfill in Southern Ontario, Canada - Groundwater well OW334 metaG | ecosystem: Environmental > Aquatic > Deep... | reverse complement strand
AATCCGTCATCAGGGAAATCAAATCTGCCGGCTATGAAAATATTGTCGTCGTTGACGACGGCTCAGCTGATGACACGAGAGCCAAAGCCAAAGAACTGATCGGAAAAAACGCCCTGCGCCACAAACTCAATCGTGGCAAAGGTGGCGCCACCAAAACCGGCATCGAAGCGGCTAAAATTTTAGGTGCAGACATTATTGTCACGGTGGACGGCGACGGACAACACGACCCCAAAGATATCCAAAAATTGATTGCGCCCATTTTGGAAAACAAAGCCGATGTTGTTTTGGGCACGCGTCTCATCGATCCAACCGGCATGCCGCTGCACAAAATTATCGCCAACCATATTGGAAATTTTTTCACCTGGTACCTTTTCGGTCTTTGGGTGACTGACTCCCAATCCGGTTTTCGCGCCTATTCACGTCGCGCAGCTGATCTCATAAACACCAAAGCCGACCGCTATGAATATGATTCAGAAGTGATTCGCGAAATCTATATCTACAAATTAAAATATGTCGAAATTCCCATTTCTGTCCGCTATACCGAATATTCCATGAGCAAAGTGCAAAAGCAGGGATTCATCAATGGCCTCAAAACGCTCTATAAAATGATCTGGAACTTAATTACTTAATAAAAAACTTTATGCAAATCCAACTCTACCAAATCGTCATCACCCTCATCGCTTTTTTCATGGTCTACCAGGGTGTCAAAAATTTTATCAAAGGCAAGAACAATCAATCTTGGCTGAAGCTCCTCGCTCGTGTCATCGTTTGGGGCGGAATGGCGGCTATTGCCATTTTTCCCGACCTTTCCACCACTGTCGCCAACATCATCGGCATCAAAGGCAACATCAACGCCGTCATCCTCATCGGTTTCCTCTTTATTTTCCTCATCATTTTCAAACTCCTCTCAGCCATTGAAAGATTAGAGCAGGATCTATCTGTGCTCACTAGAAAAGATACGCTAGAAGAAATAAAGAGTCAGAACCACTGATTCTCACTTGATTACAATGATTACACTGATGTTTTATACCGTAGTAGAAATTACTTGACACTTTTTTGGAGTTGGGTAGAAAATGGAGGTAATTAGCCATAGGGGAAAAGTTCGGAGAAAATACCAGCCCTACTACAAAAATATCCCACCATTACACATGTTATTTTGTATTTTTAAGGTACACCTTAAATTAAGCTAAAAAACTAGCTAATTTTAAGGTATAGCTGAAACTTATGATTACCCATGGCCTTGAACGATCCAGCAAAAAATGCTAGAATAAAAACAGGCTAAATCTTTTAAATTAAGCGAAATATTATGTTAAAAAAAATCATCTCTCATCTTAGTCGAAAAAAATCAAAAAAAGAAGATATCAACTTCTTCGATCTTCCTGTTGCAAAACAACAAGCAATGATCCAAAAAGCCGCGGAGCTCTCAGCGCAAGATCAAAAAGATCTTCTAAGGGAATATGAGCAAAAGTTCGGAGAGTTGCAGACAAATACTTGCAAATAAACTACCCCACAAAAAAACCGGCTTCGAGTCCGGTTTTTTTCCTACTCAAATGAAAATCTCCATCATCACACCATCATTCAATCAAGCCGAGTTCATTGAACGCACGATTTTGAGTGTGCTTTCACAGAATTATCCTGATTTGGAATATATTGTGATGGACGGTGGGTCAACGGATGGCACAGTGGAAATCCTCAAAAAATATGGTGACAAAATAATTTGGAAATCAGAAAAAGACCGTGGACAATCCGACGCGATTAACAAAGGCCTCAAACTGGCCACCGGCGAGATTGTCGCCTATCTCAACTCTGACGATACATATGCGCCGGGCGCGCTGGAAAAAGTGGCGGATTTCTTTGCCAATAATTCTGACAAAATGTGGGTTTATGGCAAATGCAAAATCATTGACGAAAAAGATCAAGAAATCAGAAAACCGATCACGGCCTACAAAAATCTACTCCTCAAAAACTACAGCTACACTAAACTACTCAGCGAGAACTTCATCTCTCAGCCTGCCACCTTCTGGAAGGCTCAAATTGACGCGCAGAGCGGTTTTTTCAATGAAAACGAGCATTATTGTATGGACTATGAATTTTGGCTGAGAATCGGCCAAAAACACAGGGCCGGCGTCATTAATGACTATTTGGCCAATTTCAGGTATTATGCAAATAGCAAAAGTGGCTCTGTCAATAAAAAACAGTTTCAAGACGAACTGCGACTAGCCAAAAAATTTGGCCAAAACCATCCACTGGCAATTTTTTTACACAAACTAAATTATTACAAAATCACGGGGATTTATTGGGTTTTGAGTTTGTTTAAATAATTTTAATTTTTAATACTCACACCAACTATCATGAAAAAAGCGTTGATTACCGGGATACTTGGCCAGGATGGACCATACTTGGCTAAGTTACTTCTGGAAAAAGATTATGAGGTCTATGGACTAATGCGGAGATATTCTTGTCCAAATTTTAGCAATACCGATTATCTTGGTGTCACGGAAAAAATCAATTTTGTTTCCGGGGATTTAACGGATGAAGCTTCGATTATGCATATCATAAAAACCATCCGCCCGGACGAGGTATATAATTTGGCGGCGCAATCTTTTGTCGGTTCTTCCTGGGAACAGTCAAAGCTTACCACGGAAGTGAACGCACTTGGCGTGCTCTACTTGCTAAATGCAATCAAATTTTTCTCACCCACCACGAGATTCTATCAAGCCTCTACAAGCGAGATGTTTGGCAACAGCCACGAAGAAGGCTTGCAAAAAGAAGAAACGCCTTTTCACCCCAGAAGTCCCTATGCCATCGCCAAGCTCTATGCCTATTGGATGACCATCAATTTCAAAGAAAGTTATGGCATGCATTGTTCCAATGGAATCCTATTTAATCATGAGTCTCCTATCCGCGGAATAGAGTTTGTTACTCGCAAAATTTCTGATGGCGTGGCCAGAATAAAGTTGGGATTAGCAAATGAAATTCGCTTGGGCAATTTGGACAGTAAGCGAGATTGGGGTTTTGCCGGAGACTATGTTGAAGCAATGTGGCTAATGCTTCAGCAAGAAAAACCAGACAACTATATCGTTTCCACTGGCGAAACACACTCTATTCGAGATTTTCTAGATTTAGCTTTTAGCCACGTAGGGATAACTGACTGGAATAAGTATGTCAAAATTGATCCTCGCTTCAAACGCCCCGCCGAACTCTTTTCTTTGCACGGGACAAACAAAAAGGCTCAGGAAGTTTTAGGTTGGGAGCCCAAAGTAAAGTTTGAAGAGTTGGTTAAGATGATGGTAGACGCTGACCTAAAAAGATTGGAAAAATAAAATGAAAAAGATTCTATTTTTATTCCCCCATTTTCTCTTGCCCGGTGGCGCCGCCAATTCCACTGTTCGTTTTGCGCGCGCCTTGAATGAAAAAGGCTATGTTACTGAAATAATCTGCGCCGGGGCTAATCCTAATTTTCTCCAAGAAAACAAAGACTTGAAATTTACAATTCTTAATATCCCCGATAGTGGCACATTTTCCTATTGGGCCCTATTTCCTTTTTGGCAGATCAAGATCAACCATAAACTTTCACAATATCCTGATTATATTTTCTTCCCGCAAGTTCTTCCTTCCAACTGGTGGGCCTGGTTTTTCAAGCTGACACACAAAAATCAAAAGATTGTCTGGAACTGCAATGAGCCAAGTGCATTTATTCATTCAAAAACATGGATAAAAGCCATAAAAAATCCTTTTATGCGTATCGGTGCTATTGCCCTAAACCCTTTGCTTAAAATATTTGATATTTTTTTGGAAAAACAAAATAATTTTGTTTTTTGTAACAGTCGCTATTCCGCGTCTGATTATGAAAAAAGTTATCACAAAAAAGCTGACGCAGTGATTTATCCGCCATCCTACATCAAAACCATTCCCCTATCAAAAGACAAGCAAAACTATATTTTCACTGTCAGTCGACTTTCCAAATTCAAAAATGTCGACTCTTTGATTGAAGCATTTGCTAAAATCAGTGAAAAATTTCCAAGCTACACATTGCTCATTGCTGGTGATGGAGAAGAGAAAATAGCCCTACAAAAATTAGCAACTGACAAAAACCTCGCCTCGCGCATCAAACTATTAGGCAAAGTTTCTGATGAACAACTTTCCGAGCTGTATGCAAACGCCAGAGTGACAGCGTTATGTTCAAAAGATGAACCCTTTGGACTTGTTCCGGTTGAATCAATGATGTATGGCACGCCAGTTATCGCTCACAAAAGTGGCGGGCCGCTGGAAACAGTGCTTGATGGGAAAACTGGCTTTCTATATGCAACTACTGACGAGCTGGCGCTGTGCTTGGAGAAAATGCTAACATTGGATAATGAGAAATATGCTGAAATGCAAAAAGCGGCGCAAATGCAAGCAAAGGAATTTGATATCACAAAATCGATGGAAAAATTAGAGGACGTTTTTAATAAATTCTAGTATGAAACTATCCATAGTTACACCAAGCTATAACCAGGGCAAGTTTATCAAAAAAACATTCGAAAGTATTCTTGATCAAGATATTGATTTTGAATTGGAATATATTTTGGTTGACGCTGTTTCCACTGATGAAACGACAAAGATTGTCGAGGAATTTATTCCCAAATTCAAGGCTAAAAATATTGAATTTATTTATATTTGCGAGAAAGACACAGGACAATCAAATGCCATTAATAAAGGCTGGAAACTTGCAACGGGAGACATTCTAGCCTATCTTAATTCAGATGATTTCTATGAGCCAAACGTGCTTCAAAAAGTGATGGATTATTTTATTCACAATCCAAAAATTAAATGGGCTTATGGCGGATGGAATCTAGCAAATGAGACTGGAAAAACTCACAAAACAATTCAACACCAAAACTATAAACACGAATCACTGCTTAATTATTGCAACATAGGACAACCAAGTTGTTTTTTCAGAAAACAACTGATCGAAGAAATTGGCATGTTAAATGAAGAATTGCACCTAACCATGGACTATGACTTATGGCTCAGGTTTGCCACAAAATATCCTGCTGGGATTATGAATTTTATCATTTCCAATATGCGCTATTATCCGGATGCAAAAAGTGGCAAAAAGACTAAGCATCAATTGCTAGAAGGTCTGATTTTATCTTGTGGCTATTCAAAATCACTCTCTTTTAGAAGGATGGTGCAATATTTTTATTTTTTGAGAGGCACTGCCGTCCTTTTTTTAGGAATAGATATTACGCGAAGAATTAATAATCACAAAAGATAATACTTATGGCAATAATATGTGCATTAGGATTGATTTCTTTATTCGCTATTTTATTTTTTTCTTTTCTGTCAAAAGCTTCCAATACAGCAACAATAGATAATCTTCTTTTAAGTATTTTTTTTAGTCCATTGATTCTTGGCTTATTTTTATACCTTTTATTTTATGTGACGCCAGGCTTTTCTAGCTTTTTCTATATAACCAGTTTAATTATTTTTGTTGGCGCAGTGTTTATTTGCTCTAAAAATAAACTATGCGATAGCTTAATTTTCATAAAGTCATTCCTATTTGGGCATGATAATTTTAAAAAAACAAGTGTCTTTTTAAAATACATTGTCTTTGTGATTGGTATTATCTCTTTGTTGGTCTTCTTGCGCACTATTTTTTGGCCACCCGTCTGGGATGACCAATTATACTACATTGAACAAGCATACGCCACAGCCCAAACTCATAGCATTCAAGGATTTTTCACAAATAGCATTTTCACTAATGAACATTTGAGATATGAAAGCAACACAAACATTCGCCCTGGCTTACCCATGATTTTTTCATTAGTTTCAATTTTTACTGATTCACTCACAGAGACAAGATACTTCTCTCAAATTATGATTTTTTATTTTTTTATTTTAACCTGTGTACTTATTTTTATAGTCGCCCATAGGACAGCAACAAGCAACAACAATGAAGCTGGATCATTAGCATTATTTTTTACTTTAAGCACTTTTTATTTCATAGACCACTCTATTTCTGGCTTCAAAGAATTGCTTGTTATTTCAGGAGTTTTACTTTTCTTCTTATTATTGCATGAGCTCAGGGAGCGAGAGGGCATGATTGAATATATTAAGATTGGGATATTATTAGGGTTAATAGCCTTTATTAATTATAGTGGCATCCTAATTGTTTCTTTCCTTTTATTAATATTAATATACCGATCAAGAAATGAAATGGGGCGAATATTTTTTAAATTAATCATTGTTTTTTTATTAATTCTATTTTTTAGTGGTTTTGAGATATTCTCTTTTTTGAGACTAATGAAATTTACTCCCTCGACTACCGCAAAAACGCAAACGACTGAATTCACATCCGCCGCAACAAATACTAGCTACCCCACCATTACTATCAACAATAAGCGCGAGACTTCTTTATTTAAAAAATTAAGCATGCAAGGTGCTGACGAATTTATCGGATACAATATAACCAGCACTCTGGATGTTTACACAAAAGGGAAACTTCAAGGATTTTTTCAAATTCAATTTTATGGTTTCGTATTTTGGTTATTTTTAATTATTTTAATCCTTAGATTTAGAAAGAATTTCAAAGAAGCTACTTCTACTAATATAATCATCTTACTAGCTATATATTCGTTCGTATTTTTCGATCCAATAGGCCTCAATAATCATCCACTCGCCTATGTTTTAGCTATAAGCCATAAATACACAGTGCTTATCATTCCACTAATTACAATAATAATAGGCTTGAATTACAATCAGCTACGTGAAATATTTAATCGCATACAACCCAAAGTGCTTTCCGTATTACTAATGGCGCTAATCTTGCTAGATTTTTTCTTTATCCGGAATAATCTAACATCCATCCTGACTCTAATCAAGAAGGTGATGCCTGTATACTACGCTGATGATTATTATCTCAATCTTCTCTCCTTAGGAAACGCTTTCGTTATAATTTTTACTATTATTATATTAATTCTCATGGAAATTTTTACTTTTCTTAAAGGAAGAGCTATATTAAATGAACTCTGGGAAAGGGAAAATATTTCTTTTATAATTTTTCTAACATTTTTTTTTCTAGCTCCCTTTTTGTTTTTATTTAATTCTAATTATGGAATCAAAGAAACAATCCTGTATTCTTTTTCATCCACAAACACAAAACTGCAACAATTAAAAGGAAGGGGTTTTTATTTTATGATCGGACAATTACAAAACATCAATCCCTCTGGAAATGTTTTGCTTATAAATGAAAGTCGAGCGTTCTCCCAACTCTATTTCCCCTCAACAAAACTTCTTACGCTAGAAGAGAAAGATAAGCAGAAAGCTTTTTATGAAATCTTGAAGGAGCGGAATATTCAGTATATTTTAACCAAAAAAAATTCCTTGTTTGGGCAAGAACCCATAAGTCAACTCTCTAACCTTGAGTTAGAATTAGACAAGGGTGAAGATGAGCTTTACAAAAATACTAATTTTTAACTCTGAGGCGCACCCTTTCCACTTAACAATTTTTTATGTCTGTATTTATCAATTGGCTCCTGTACGACTTTATTCAGTAGTAAGCTCAAAATAACCGCTAGTATAAAACTAATGGGTCCCAATAGATTGCTGTTTAAATTTAGATGATTAAATATTACCGGATAAATTGCGGCCAGTATTAGAATATGTGTAATATATACTGGATACGACAATTCCCCGATTTTTCTGTCTATTAGGTTTCTGCTGGACAAGATGAAAACAAATGGCAAGGATAGAATAAATATAAAATAAAAGAGGATCTCCTTGGGTGGAATTATGCTCAACATTTTAACATTCAGAGGCACATCTAGGTTTATATAATTATACAAGGCCAGATATGCAATCATAAGTGCTGAAAATACAATGGCAATTTTCTTGCATTTTTTTGTATCCAAACTTATTTTTTTATACAATCGATACGCCAAAATCCCCGAAGCAAAAAAAATGAATTCTGAGGGAAAAAACATATAATTCCAGCTGATTCCACCAAGACCGAGGCTTAATATTATTTGCCTAATTGCAATACTTGTTATCATTAAGGCAATAATAGTGGCTGTTTTTCTTTTTATTATCAATGGAACAATCAAGTAAAACAGCACTTCCAGGATGACTGTCCATGCCTGAGGAATTAGTAAAAAAAACTGGGCAGGAATACTTGTGAAGCCATCCATACTATAAACGAAAAACCCAGTTGTGGGATTTAGGTCTAAAAACATTAAAATATCTCTTCCAAAAACAATGGTATTCGATACAAACAGCCATAAAAAAGAAATTGCATTTAACTCTTTGAAATGAGTAACCATTACTTGCATTTCGCCCCACGAGCCACCGAGCGAATGCATAGTCACGGAAAATAAAACTGTCAAAATTAAAATAATAAAGTATAATGGGTATATTCTTAAAAATCGACTTATTATAAAAGATTTATAGCTAGCGTACTTTCCTTCCAGGATCAACGCCATGTAAAAACCGGATATAATAAAAAAAGCTCTAACTGCGACAACCGGATTACCAAAAAAATATCCGAATATCGGCCTAGAATGAGTCAAAACGACAGTAAATGCGAATAAAAGACGAAAAAAACCCATTATATTATCTTGTTAGTGTATTAGCTAATTTTTCTGCAAATGATCCAATAAATTTATCTTTGATTGTGCTTCGAGCATTTTTTTTAAGCTGATCGATGTCAATCTTTCCTTTTTTGATATCCAAAATTATCTTGGCCATTTTATTTATATCATATTTATCTACAATAAAACCATTTTTTCTGTTTTCAATTATCTCCGTTACAGCTCCAACATTAAAAGAAATCACTGGAATACCAGCTGCCATCGACTCCATCGCAACCATCCCAAATGTTTCGAACCGAGAAGTCACCAAAACAATATCCACTTCTTGCAGTATGAGTTCTATATCCTTGTGCGTTTTGAATTCAATAATACCAGATAATTTTTCATCGTTAATCAAGTTTCTTATATTGACATGAAACTGCCTATCTAAAATATCGCCATATATTTTGAAATTTATACCGTCTTCAAAAGAAACCATTTTAGCAATCTGCACAACGAAATCAGTCCCTTTTATTTTATATATTTTACCAATCTGACCAATTGTCAAAAACTTTTTTTGCTTTCTTTTTATGGCAGACAACTTATCGAATTTGTCCTTGTGCAGACCTATCATAATAACTTCAGCTTTTTCAGATCTAGGGAATTTAGCAAGAAGAAATTTAGAATTAAAAATCAACCTATCGCAACACACAGCACTTATTCTAAAAAATACATTCCTTAAAAAATTATTTTCGATCATTTCGTGAAAAATCAGGAACATCTTTTTGCCACAAATTTTGGCCGCTAAACCTGGGTAAATAATCGTGCTTGAATTACCAACAACTAAATCAATATTTTCTTTTTTTATTATATAGCAAGTTAGGAAAAAATTTTTAATAAATCCGAAGGGAAACATCAATAGGTTTAAAAGGTCTATATTTAATTCCAGGGCACCATTAAAAAGCTTTGTAATATAAATGCGCTTAACTTTTTGATTATTAGTAAGGAAATGGTTTTCTCCCCTATGAGTCAACAGATAGATGTCGAACCGATTTGATAAAACATCAATCATCTCTAGCAAGATATTCTCAGCACCTCCTCTGCCACTTGAGGGAGAGATTAGAAGAATCTTTTTTTTAGAAACAATCATTATATTTTATGATAAAATTTAGAAAAACGATTGAATTTTGAAACCAATCTTAAATACATAACCCTGGTAAAGCTATAATACAAAAAAATAATCTCTTGGTGCTCGCGCTCGTATCTAATTTTATCCGAACTAAACCCTCCAAGGATATAGTCAGCAACAACAATGTCGGCATATTTGAAATTAACTTTAAATCTTTTGGTGACACGAAGAAACCATTCGAAATCAGCCCCCAAATTGTATTTTAAATCAAATAATCCACACTTCTTGAAAAGCTCAGTTTTTACAAACATGGATTGATGGCAAATTGAATCATTCATTAAAAAAGAGTCGCCTATGAATTTTTGTTTTTTAATTGCGACAGCGCTTCCCTTGCTATCAATCAGGTAGATATCTCCAAATATTCCGCCCACATCATTGTTTTCAAAACACCCCACCGCCTTCTCCACAACATTTTTTGAGTGAAATTTGTCTCCCGCATTCATAAAACAAATAATCTCACCATTTGCAAATCTGACTCCCTTGTTCATTGCATCATAAATCCCATTGTCTCTTTCGGAAACAAGTTTGCTAATTTTTTCTCCATATTTATTAATTATCTCCGATGTTTTATCCGTTGATTTTCCATCTATAATTATATACTCGATATTCTCATAGCTCTGATTCAAGACGCTTTCAACAGTTTGCCCAATCAAATTCTCAGCATTTTTGCATATTGTAATAATAGTTACCTTTTTTTTATTTGTCTCCATATTAAATAATCAATCAACACTATTCTTTTTTTATTATTGATTTGTATAATTTTAAATACTTATCAGCCATAATCTGAAGTGAAAACTCGTCTTTTACTCTTCGAGCAGAGTGGTCTGACATTTTTTGAATTTCGTCAAGAGATAATGAAAAAATATACTCCACTCCACAAATAAGATCCTTTGAATTTTTATACTCCGAGATATACCCATTTTCTCTATGAATAACAGCTTCTTTTACCCCTCCCACATCAAAACTTACCACTGGCGTTCCTGAACCCATAGCCTCCAAGACCACCAATGGAAAATTTTCCGCAATAGAAGTAAACAAGAAAACATCTGCGCTTGAGAAATATTCAGACAAAATATTTTTATCCTCAACATAGGGAATATAAATTATACCATTGGAAGTTTTCTTTTCTAATCTATCTCCTCCGATACAAACAAGAACGCATTCCTCATTTTTTTGAAAATGCGAAATAACTGCCTCTGTATATTTCCATCCTTTCCATTCATTATTTTTTCCTCCTGCTGCCACAAAAAGAATAATCTTCTTGTTCTGTGGCAAATTGTGTTTTTTTCTGCAAATTGATTTATCTCGTCTAAAAAAAATAGATGTGTCTATGCCATTTGGAATTAAATGGATTGGTTTTTCCGAAAGAGTGCTCTGGGAAACCTTTTCCTTAAGCCATAAAGATGGAACCACGATGTGAAAACTTGAATTATCGTAAATACTCTTCTTTTTACGAGATAAGTATTTTTCGTTATGCCATAATATTTTCTGATACGTATTCAGACTGGGACATTGAAAAAATCCGTCTCTGACCCTTCCATCAAAAGCGTGTGCGCAGTGAGGTGTTATTGGCCACATATCATGAAATGTCCAAACAACTGGCTTTAATTTTGCTATCTTTTCAAGCGTGGCAAGCTTAAAATAATTTCCATGCAGGTTGTGACAATGCACAACATCAGCCACTCTGAATTCCTCTGTATCTAAAATTTTATCACTCATCCAAAAATCTATATCAGTAGCGGCAAGATAGACTAGGCCTCCTATAATTCTACTATAAGGAATTGCTTTGACAAATTTATCATTGGAATTTTTTCTACCAACGAACAAATTTACCAAGTGACCTTCTTTTTCAAGCTCGGTCTTGATGCTCCAAGCCACTTCAGCGGCCCCTCCTTTTCTATCTAATGTATTTATGGTAAAAATATTCATTTTATAAGCTTTTTATATAATTTCTAAAAGTAGAGATATCCCAATTCCTGACTATTCTTCTTGGCACAGCAAATAAGGAAGAGCTATTTTTAACATTTCCTATGATAGTTGCACAAGCAACATTAAAACCAGCCTGTTCTGCCATTTTCATTGTTTCATCATTGAAGTCTCCTCTCCCTCCAAATGGGTATGAAAAAGAAGTGATTGATGTACCAATAATATTTTCAAGTATTTTTTTACTTTCCGCTATCTCATATCTTTGTTTTTCCACAGTGAGAGTAGCCAGATTCGGATGAGTCATAGTGTGAGCGCCTATTTCTATGAGAGGATTTTTTGCAAACTCTTTTAGCTCTGCCATTGTCATTGCCCTGCCCTGATCTTTTTTATTTGTTTTCTCATCCCAATAAAACGGCCCGCTTGATCCTATTTTCCCAGCAGTAACAAAAACCGTGGCTGGTATTTTTAATTTTTCAAGAATTGGCAAAGCATTGGTTAGATTATCAACATAACCATCATCAAAAGTTATCACAGCCGAGCCTCTGATTAATTTTCCATCTTTTAAATTTTTCACTAACTCCATCAATCTTATGATTTTAAAGTTATCTTGCAAATACAAAAGTTGTTTTTCAAAATTTTTCGGATCAACAGACAAGAGATGCGGGTCATCATTGACTTTTTCAACACGATGATAAAAGAAAATAACAGTAGGTCTGAAAAACGAGTTTCTGATCATGTTTTTGCACCTATATAGCTTGGATACTATTTTATAAATAATCATTTTTTTCTTGCGATTATTAAAAAGTTTGAAGGGCTACGATACAGTGGTGATATCCTATCTAACCCAATAGATAAAATATTTGTTAAAAAGATAATCGGAGTAAAAAATATCATCTTCTTAATAGAGACTACGGATTCTTTGTTAAAATTATATTCATTTTTCAATATCATGGCCATATTCCATGAAAGACCTGCTCCAACAAAAAAGTATCCGGCCGTAGAATATTTTAGCAATTCAAAACCATTTCTTTTGAGAATTTTACTAATATATGCAGGGGAAATTCTAAAGTTATCATTTGGACCTAATGTTTGCATAAATGGAGATGTCAAAAAAAGTTTTGAGCCTTTTTTCGATAGTTTATTAATATTGGAAAAATATTTTTCCAAGCTATCGACTTCCATTATAACCTGATTTGATAAAATGACATCTGCTTCACCCATTACTAAGCTGGGGATTGATCCGTCGTTGCAAAGTTTTATTTTTTCAATTCCCTTAGTTTTGATATCGTTATCATAAAAATCAAGCGCTATATACTTACTAACATCATCTTTTATTAACCCATAGTATGGCGACGTTCCTGCTCCATAATCAATAACCACTTTATTTCTAAAAATTGATAAATTTTCCCTATACCAATATGCTATTTTTCTGACATAAAGCCAATTCCACGAAAAAATAGTCACGTAAGGATGTTGACCATACAATAATAAAAAAAAATTCTTACTCAAATTTTTCATAAATTTTTTCAAGATTAGAAGTTAGTCTGGACGAAATATCATTACAAGATTTTTCAACGTTATTATAATTCGTAACTAGCTCGTCAAATGAACCCCTAAGTCCTTGGGTGTTCAGTTCATTCCAAGACACTGACAATGACGCTGGGTAATCTGCATTTTTCAGTAAGTTTTCTATTTTATTCCCCTTTCCCGTATAATCGATGGAGAGGAATGGCAATCCAAGCGCCAAAGAAAAAATATGCGCATGATATCTGGTGGCCAAAACAAATTTTGATCCACAAATGTTTTCCAGCAGTTCATTCAATCCCATATATTTATGCCCGTGTTTTTCAATCAATTTTTTGTTATCAATATTTTTTATAATAATTCTATTGAATAAGCGATCATCAGAACCAATCCATATATTATTCATAGACAAAAAATTTATCGGCATATCAACTCCAGATAGAAACGTTGCTAAATCCCTTGCGTGATTTTCATTTTGACTATTAATTTTATTTTCACTATCACCCACCAAATACTCTCCCGTATTCGCCCGAATGAGAGTGGCTAATCCATTACGATCTTTCAACGGTGCTCGCTTATCGCGCCATTTTTTAACAAAATTGAAAGCGGGGTCACAGGCGTAATAAGGAAATGGTAAATTTTTAACCAAAGAGGTTGCATAAACAGCCGATTGTTTATCGCGGAAGAACATTTTATCTGAATTGGCAATAATACTAGCAATAATTTTTTTATACTCCAGGAGAATAGGATCAATTCCGCAGCCAAAAATAAAAGTACCCTTCCCTCTTTTTCTCGCGTGACGAAAAGCTTTTTCTATATAGACCAGTTCCATGATGCGCTCCAATGGTCCGCCACCAACAAAAATAAAGTTGGCTTTCTTGAATTCATCCGATTGGTGAAAATTTGCAATCGGAATAGTTCCAGCGTATCTCGAAACATCAACCACTCCTGTTTCCCCAAGCTCCTTAATGGTTTTTTCTACCACATATTCCATGTCCTCATAGACCGTAAGATAAAATTTCTCCAATTTGGGCGACTTCTTATTAATAAAGTCAATCAACTCCCCCAGGATAGCCTTATCACCTTGAGTTTCTGTGCCCCACCATCCGGTAATTATAACTGTTTTAGCATTTTGTAATTTAGCAGTATCTGTTTTGTTTTTATGGACGGGCGCCGGTAAAAGATTTAGGCATTTAATATCAAAATGAAGTTTGAATATTTTTATAAGTCTGCCAAATCCGCTTCTAAAAAATTTCAAAAGATTTTTAGCAGACATCGGTCCGATTAAATCGTGCATACACTCCCCGCAAGACCTCTGCTTTATGCTCTCCCTCACCGAAATATTTTTCTTGAATATCTCTGAAGCGTCTTCTTTTAAGCAATTTCCGATTATTGGGCTTTTAACAGAACAAAAACTTAATTGGCCTTGTGAGTCAAGTGTTACTCCTCCATTGCGCCAATAACAACCAGCGGTCCTTTTCTCTCCATGGGCCAATTGACGAAATAGACTATAATAAAAATAGTTTTTCGTCTGATAATACATCCCTTGAAAAAATTGAACGATGTGGAATTTCTCATCTTCTGTAAATTCTTCTTTATTGAAAAATCCATCATTGTGAAGTCTTTTTATATCGACTCCCATCCTAATCTCAAAATAATCGAGTTTATTTTCTTTCGCAAAAATAGCTATGTCATCAGCAGAAAACAAGTTTCGCTTGGTTATTGTTCCGCCAATCCAAACATCAAGCCCGCCGTTCTTCAATTTCTTTATCAGAGAAGTTGCAGCCAAATAATTCCCCCCTACGCCACGGTTAAAATCATGGGTAACATCATCGCCATCAAGAGAAATGGATATATCAAACTTAATTCCATTTTTTTTGAAATATTCATTCAAAGCGCTCAAGACTTCAAAAGAGTCCTCTCCTTGTATGCCGTTAGTTATTATATTTACACTTTTAAGTTTCTTTAACTTAGCCACTAGAACCCTGGCGATTTCAAGCAAATCTTTTCTCATCGTCGGTTCACCACCATTTAAGCCAACGGCGGCAACATCTTTGAAAAGCGGATCCGATAATATCTTTTCATAATCAATAGGCGTAGCACGATAGTTCTCTTTATTTTTCCAAATATTGCACATGAAGCAATGCGAATTGCAAACATCAATAATCGGCATTTGAATAACCGTAATTTTTCGATACGGCAAAACCTCATACTTCATTGTATTATAAAGCTTACTCAAACTTGAAATGGTAAGTCCTATTATTTTCTTATACATTAGATAATGCTGTTATTTAAATTTTATTTTTTCAAAGTCAACCCGCTCGAACACATCTGTCATGCCCCCTATGCCAGCATTGTAAATCTTCACCCCGTTGTCTTCTGAAAATTTTTTAATTCTCTCCATTTTTGAAAGATAGGTATAGAGATTAAGTGCAAGTTCCATATTTGAAGCACTTGCTAGCACTGGCTTATCCTTATTTTCATAAAAATGAGCCTCGCCTTTAGTCAGAATATGATCAAAATCGCAACCAATTAAAAATATTTCTTTAAATCCCATATAAACAGCTAGTCCTATGGATGAATAGATAACGCCATCCATAAAAGAAAACGATTTTGCGATATCGCCATTAAGCCGTTTCGACCTCAATATGTCTTTACTGGAACAACCCAAGTAATTAACTTCGTGATCAATGAACAGATGGTTATTTTCTATATATTCTTTTGTACCTATTTGAAAAAATAATTTAGTTTTTTCCCCCCTAAGACACTTATCCATTTTGAAGTAGTAGTTTGCAGGATAGAAATAATCTTCCCTTGGTAACGATTCTAGTGCATCTAAAGGCTCAATGTCACTAAAAAAAGAAGGGCTTATTTCTTTTAGCTGAGGATGAATAAAAAAATTATTAACAACAAACGTATATTCATTTTTAAGATTACTAAGATTCATTTCATTCAATGATGAACCATTTCCCAGCACAAAACATCTTTCGCCTTTGTATTTTTCTTTAAAAATCCTATTTTTCTTGAGTATTCCCGGGTATAGAAAAAGTTTATTATATAATCGGTTCAATAAGCTTGTAATTTTTTTGTACATATTCACTTTTCTTTGTTACGTAAATTCCGCAATTGGATAACTCAATAATACCATTAAAAGTAACCAGCTGGCAAGGCAATAAACACCACGATTTATCATTACTGTTAGCTATTTGCGATAAGATTCTCCTTAATGATTCTTACTGGCCGACCAGCATCCAAAATGGCTTTTTTCAGATCATGAGGCGTATAACGAGTGAAATAAAACATACTAGCAACCCCAACTGCCTCGATATTTGTTTTTGAGAATAATTCCTTAACATGCTCAGGATATCCAGCACCACCAGACACAACTATGGGCACGTCCACTATTTTCTCTACTAATTGTACCAGTTCGATATCAAAACCGTTCATCATCCCATCATTATTGGCTGAAGTCAAGATAATTTCTCCAAAATTAAAAGACGCAATATTATTCAGGAATTCAACCAAGAATATTGTTTTGCCCAATCGATTATATAAGAAATAATCATCCTCTACTTTAATAGCATCAATAGCGAGCGTAATGCATTGGTTGCCAAATATATTTGCCGCTTCATTGATAAATTCAGGATCTTCAATGACTTTATTCTTTATAATTACCTTATCTGCACCAATAGCCAGTAGATTATGGATATCCTCAATATCGGAGATCCCTCCGCCTATTGCCACCGGCATAAAACATTCATTTATAATTGACCGAACCATTTGCAAATTAATTTTTCGCGACTGATCAGAAGCATATATATCTAAGAATACCAATTCATCCACATCTCTAGCATTAAAAACCTTAGCGGCTTGCACTGCGTTGCCTACCATGCGGGCGTTCCCGGCAAATTTCTTTGTCTTCACCAAGGCTAAGCCGCTGAATGTCAATATTGGAATAACTCTACATTTAAGCATATTGATTGATTATTCTTTTTAATAATTCCATTCCTGCCCCCTGGCTCTTCTCTGGGTGAAATTGCATCGCATAAATATTATCTTTTTGTAGTGCCGCAATTAGTGGAAAATCATATACTACTGAAAGAGAAATATCGGCTTGATTTTTTGCCACAAAATGATAACTATGGATAAAATAATAATCAAGTCCATCGAATTCTTGATAAAAATCTACATTATTTTTGGTTAAATGCACATCATTCCACCCCAAATGCGGTAGGCGCAGATTTGTTTCTATTTTTTTCACCTCTCCAGCAACCCAATTCAAACCAGTGCACCTAACTGGTTCGTTACCATATGTAGCTAGCAACTGCATTCCTAGGCAAATGCCAATAAATGGTTTTTTATTCGTGACAACCTCTTGTGTTAATAAATCTGCAAGTCCTGCTTTTCGTAAATTTTCCATTCCCACCTGAAACGAACCAACGCCTGGCAAAACAATTAGATCGGCCTGGCAGATTTCCTCATGATTATCCGTGATAATACTTTGAAACCCCAACTTTTTTAAAGCCTTCTGAACCGAGGCCACGTTACCCATTCCATATTTTATGATAGCAATCATCATTTAGATTATTTCGAAATTTCTAATTAAATTACCACCGGTATCCTTAACAAACGTTCCATCATCATTCATTTTAAACAAAATTGGATTCGTGTAAGAACTAATAACTTCATCTATTTCAGCTTTTGTCAATCCCGAATATTCCACAAAAGCGCTCACGGACTTGTGTGGGTATTTTCCATCATATTTTTTAACTAATTTTAATCCTTCTTCTCTAGTCAAGCGCTTATTTCGAATATCAATACATGCATGATCTGTCGCACGACCAAATCCGTACTTAACAAATTTCAAATAATCATGCAATCCAACTATTTCTTCGTCTAGGTTTTCATAATTAGTATATGTACCCTCAATAGGTCCATCTTCCTTTATTGAAAATCCGTGTTGTTTAATAATTTCTAATTGTTTTCTCGCATCCCAAAAAAAATAATGTCCCAAAAATAAGCTCACAATTCCTACTCTTTCAAGCTCTTCATCGGATGGATAAAAATACGGAGTTAAGTCTTTCGCTGTTAACCCATCAACTCCTATCATATCCTGTATGCGATTTCCCAACAACCCTCCAAATTCTTCTAGCCATTGCCTGGTTAGTGTATTTTTGTCGATACTCTCTAATGGTCCGCCATATTCTTGTTGTGAGTTTTCCCCCCAAATAATCAATGGTATTTTAAACTTCGTAGCAATAAGGATAGGGATTGTAAAAATTCCTATATGATTTGGCCACATCTCATCTCCAACGCGCCTAAATCCCTCTATAACCATAGAGCGATACGCGTTATAATTTTTGTGAAAATGAATAACATCTATCCCCATCTTGGAAATATTGCTCAAATTTTTTCGTCCAAGTTCAGTTTCTTTTGTTGTTTCAAAACATACGCACAATGGATTCATTTTGCATATTTCCTTCATGAAATAAGCTTGGTACGTGGAATCTTTTCCGCCACTCACAGGAATCAAGCAGTCATACCCAATATCTTCTTTCCCAAGACGAAATTTATCTATTATGGCATGAAAATCTTTTTCACGCTGCTTCCAGTCAATGCCCTTATCTTTGGCTTCTGCAGCTATGCAAGCCGAACACACACCATCCTCACTGAAATACAGATCTGGCTTTGTTTCTGGAAACAAGCATTTTTTGCAATAACGAAATTTAATGCTCATTTAAATTTATTTTATTTTTTTTAATAAAAACCATGTAATATCATCTTGCGGAAAATTATCATCTCTCTTGTAAGCAAAGCCGTAATCAACCAATTTCAAATCTGGATACCTATCCAACATCTCACCAGCAAAGTCCCTCTTGAATAAGCGGTCATTGTGACCACGATATGAGATGGCCACAGGAGACGGATTATAATATTCGCATATCAGAATATACTTACCAGAAGCTTGGTACAATTTTTCATACACAAAATTCAGTTTATCGGGATTAGTGTGGATTAAAACACCTTTTATTAAAGTTAAATCAACTTGTTCTTTCTTTTTATAATCAAAAATGGAACCTTGGAATACATTTTTCTCGCCAATTAATTTTGAAAGTGCTTTCGCAGCTGTCTTATTTATTTCAACTCCCCTAAATTGCATTTTTGGATAAAGTAATTTGAGCGCCTTGAAGTTCATCCCAATATTTGCACCAAATTCAAGACAAGATGAAATTTGATCCGCCTGATTAAGTGCTTTTGAAAAAAAACCAAGATTAGATGCTAGGAGCTCCAAACTTTTATTTCTTCCAATATATTTATCTCCGAAATCACCAGCCCAAAATTTTTCTTGTTCAGTTTTGTAGTTACTCATAATGTTTTAGTATAAAAAAAATTAAAAAAAAGCTTACTCCATTTTATGATAAACAATAAACTTAATACCGCCTATAACATCTTCTTTCTTAATAGAAAAGCCTAGCCGATTAAATATTTTCTCTGATGCGATATTCCCCCTTTTAACATACCCGATAAAAATTGGATTTTCAACAGCTTCACGAATTTTTTTCATTCCCATTTCTAATATTAAAAATCCGAAACCCTCGCCCCTATGATTCTTATCTATCAGATAGCTAATAATGAAAACTCCATTGTTATTATCAAAACGGATAACCCCAATATTCTCATGCAAATCAGTAAGTATATATATAAAGGATAGCTTATCTAAAAGTTTACATGCGAACCATGCAATATGCTCATCCCAAGATATTAATTTTTGATTAGTGGCATTAGCTCTAACTTCTGACTCATTTTCCCATTCAAATAATAATCTTGCATCATTTTTTGTAACCTTGCGTAAACTAATCATCATTTTTATTTAAATATTTAATTCCTTCTTCCATTGACGCCAAATTTTTTTTATATTTTTTTATCTTTTCTGATTCTTCATTGAAAATAATCCTTGCAGTTTTGTCCCGCCCCGCCGGTTTCTCATCCCAATTAATAATCACTGGTTGATTAATTATTATTCCATCCCACCTTATCTTTTTTGCCTGCTTCAGAAAAGTTAAAAAGGCGCGCGGTTGATAATAAGATGAGCCAACTAAAATTATTTTTTGCCATTTTTTTTTCAAAGCCAAATTCATAACATGCTCGGCCTGATCTTTTGTGTTCATTGCTCCATTGTCAATAACCAGCTCTTTTTCTTTGACACCATTTTTCAAAAGCCACTTTTCCATTTCTAATAATGAAATGTTTTTTTCCCCAGGCCTTGGCTTTTTTCCAATTAAGATATTATTACCTGAAATCAATATTTTCTTGGACCAACCGGCACGGTATAATTTCAACACTTTTGGCCCGCGATCCAATCTATCGCCCTGCAACCAAATAATTACATCTGATTTTTCCAATGACTGCGATAAAGTCAGCTTATACAATTTTTCCAACAAGGTCTTGTCAATATTCATATTTTTCTAATCAAACAGAAAGCCTCCGCAAATTCCATGCCCGATTCCAATCCTCGATAACGAGCCAAGATCTCGATACCTTCTGTCGAACGAGAATGTGGATATTCTTTTATTTCAGAAGTGTACTTTTTTAAAGCTTCTTTCTTCTTGCCGATGGTGCTTCCTATATCAACATAATAATTAGGCGTGAATTGCCTGCTCTGTTTTGACTGCCATTCGGTTGAAGATAGCACCTCAAATGAATATATTTCTTTTGGACAAAGTTTATTGCATGGACGACAAGCAGTCATTACCGCTTGAAAAGTTAGCCTATGATCAACATTCAAATCATTTTCAAAATGAGTATAAATAATATCTGGATTTATTTTTTCCAAATACTCTTCAACTTTCTTAGTAATATCCAACAGAGGAATCGAATCGAAACTATTATCTGGAAAATTATGAAATACAATTTCTTTTATTCCCAATATTTCCGCAGCTGCCACGCCATCTTTCTGTAATTTTTCTATTTTTAATTTTTCCGCTCGATTCGAGCGCGAATTCTCCCCCTCTCCTAAAATAAGACAATAAACTTCATCTCCTAACTCGGCGTGCTTAGCGATAACTCCACCACACCCCAGGACTTCATCGTCTGGGTGAGCCGCTATAATTAATATTTTGTTTTTCATAGTCATTCTATAATTTTAATTATTACTTCGGCTAAGATTTCATTTTTTACTACTTTTGCCCGCCTAAACTCTAATTTTAATTTATTTTTATCTAGAAATGCTGGCGGGTATCCCTCTGCATCAAGCATCCTGATATAATCATAAATCTTGCTAATCGTATCCAAATTTGAAATATCACTTTCTGTTGGCTTGCGACGCTTAAAAATGACTGGGATGCCTTTTTGTTCCCGTGTCACTGGGTTATTTTTAATAATATCATCAATCATCAAAAAAGCTGCTTCCGAAAACCTTCTAAATATTTCTGTTGCGCTACCTTTTAATTTCAACTCTCTTTTAATATAGATTGGGCCCGCATCTAAGTCTTCGACGACTCTCAGGGCGCTGATTTTAGTTTCAGTTTTACCACGAACAATTAAATTTTGCAACGGGCTACCACCGCGACCATAGGGAAGATCTGTCATATGAAAAACGATACATTCAAAATTTTCATAGATTTCCGAGGGTATTATCCAGGACCAATGAGGGAAAAATATATATCGCGGATTGATTTTTTTTAATTTATCCGCCGACAAATCATCTGGCTTATTGATCATGAACCATCTGTTAATTTTATCGCTCTTTTTCAATTTTTGAAAATTTTCAATATTCCAAGATTTAGTTGTTGCAATAAGATAATTCATTTTTTTAAATTATTTTAATAATTTCCAAGACAATGGCGTGCCTCTCTCAACTCCACAAACGGCTATCCTGCCGAGTACATCACTCAGATGCTTGGGTTCCAACCCATAGCCAGGTCGAATACAGCGAACATTATCACGCGTAAACTTTTCACCTTTTTTCGTATCCTTAACCACAAACAAAGAACGTCGAAAAATAAGATTTTCTTTTTCTTTTTTTCCAATTTCATAAGTTGGCTTTCCGATTGCTTTTTCTGCTTCTCGAATATCAGAAATAAGTTGCTTCATTTCTTGTGGCTCAAGAGAAAATCCAGCATCGGGGCCACCATCAGCACGCTTTAATGTAAAATGTTTTTCAACGATTTTTGCACCCAATCCCACTGAAATCAAAGAGGCAATTGATCCGAGCGTGTGATCAGAAAGACCGCTAATCACATTCAATTTTTTGGCAATGTCGTTAATTGTAGCCAGATTCATTTGTTCGGAAGTGGCTGGGTATGAACTAACGCAATGCAACACTGCAACGTGTGACGCACCAGCCTTTTTCAATGTTTTGACTGCTGTTTCAATTTCTTTAAACGAAGATAAGCCCCGCGATATTATTACTGGCTTTTTTGTTTTACCAATTTTTTTTAAAAGTTCCAGATCGCAAACTTCAAATGAGGCAACTTTATATAGCTCGACATCCAGCTCCTCCAGAAAGTCTACCGCTGTTTCATCAAAGGGAGTAGAAAAAACAATAACTCCTTTTTTTTCACCGTATTTTTTCAATTTTGCCTGCCATTCCCATGGAGTAAAGGCTGTGCCATACAACTGATACAACGTTTGCCCTTTCCAAGCATCATTTACCACCACTTTAAAAAATTTATTATCGCAATCTATGGTCATAGTGTCGGGGGTATAAGTTTGCAATTTAACCGCATCCACCCCGACATCAACCGCCGCATCAATAATTTCATAGGCTCGCTTAATACTTTGATTATGATTGCCTGACATTTCAGCAATAATAAAACAAGGCTGACCCGGACCAATTAACCTCTGCCCCCTGGGTGTTTTAATTTTTATTAGTTCGTCTTTCATATTCCTGCAGCTAAAATTAATTGATAACTTGATTTTTTAATTTATATTTTAATTCCGCCATCTTCCAATCTTCTTCATTATCTATATCTTGCACTTCCATCTCAGAAAGAATAATTGGCAGGGTATTATCAGTGAATAATTTTTTCTGAACCAGAAACTTTTTCACATCCAAACAATAAAACTGTCCGCAGTCATGATAGGCGGGTGGCAAATCTTGCGATCGAACATGCATATTTTCCGGCCAATTCATTTTTACCAGACCATCATCGCCTATTTTGAAACTGCGCCAAATCGGAAAGCTAAAGGAAGTAATTGGCACAACCGAATCAGCGCCAGAACTTTCCAGCAGCTGCAGACTCTCCGCCAACCTCTCAGGAGTAACAAATGGAGCGGTCGGATAGATGCAAAAAACACAATCAAACTCCTTACCCTGTTTTTGATATTCCAACAAAACCTCTTCAATCACAGATGCTGTCATGGCGTGATCATCAGAATTTTTCTCTGAACGAAAAAATGGAACTTTAGCGCCATATTTTTTTGCTATTTCCGCAATCCCTTGGTCATCAGTCGAAACCATCACTTCATCAAAAAGCTCGCTATTAATCGCTGTTTCAATAGAATATGCAACTATGGGTTTTCCCAAAAAATCCCTAATATTTTTCCGCGGAATTCGCTTGCTCCCCCCTCGCGCAGGAATAATGGCTAAAATTTTCTTATTTTGCATAAAAATTCTTAATTACATCAATAACTTTTTCTTGCTCCTCATTTTTTAATCCCGGATACATCGGCAAGCTAATTATTTTCTCATAAAATTCTCCCGCCCTTAGACATATCTCTTTTTCATATCCCAACTTTTGATAGTATGGATGCCAATGAACTGGAATGTAGTGCACTTGGCAAAAAATATCCTTTTCTTTTAAGCAATTAAACAATTCTAATCGTTTCTCTTTATTTTCAACCTTAATCACATAAAGATGATATGAATTTTTACTTTCCCCGGCTTGTTTGAGCGTTTCAATCTCGCCAATACCTGCGAAAGCTTCGTCATATTTTTTGGCAATTTCTCTTCTTCTTTCAATAAATTGATCAATTTTATTCAATTGACTAATTCCCAGTGCACACTGAAAATCAGTTATCCTATAATTAAATCCCAATTCCTGCATTTCATAGAACCATGAGCCTTCTTCTTTGTTTAATAAGTTATTCTGATTTTTAGTGATCCCGTGACTTCGCAGTAATAATAGTTTCTGATAAATTTCCTCTGAATTTGTTGTAATCATGCCACCTTCTCCAGTTGTGATGTGTTTCACCGGATGAAAACTAAAGACTGTCATATCTGAATAGGCACAATCCCCGATTTTAGTGTTTTCATATTCAGCGCCCAAGGCATGACAAGCATCTTCAACGACAATGAGATTGTGTTTATCGGCAATTCCTTTTATTTTTTTCAAATTGCATGGCAGCCCTGCATAGTGCACGGGAATTATTATTTTTGTGTTAACGGTAATTCCAGCTTCGATCAATTCTTCATCGATAAGCCCATTAGCCTTTATGTCAACAAAAACCGGCTTTGCATTGCAATATAGAGCGCAATTAGCAGAAGCAGCAAAAGTCATTGGCGATGTAATTAGTTCGTCTCTTTGCTTCAATCCGACAGACAGACACGCCACATGCAACGCCGCTGTGCCAGAAGAAACCGCCACGGCATATTTTGCACCAACATACTTGGCAAATTTTTTTTCAAATTCTTGTATTTTCGGACCGGTCGTCAAAAAATCCGACTCGAGCGTTTCGGTCACGGCTTTTTTATCTTCCTCGTCAATTGCTTGTCTTCCGTAGGGTATCATTATAGTAATCCTAATTCTTTAAAAACTCTTGCTATTTCTTCCTTGGAAACCAATGCATCCTCGGAACTATATTCTTGCATATTTTTTTCATTAAGTAGCTTCCCCTTTTTGGCATATTCCGGCTCATTGTCTTGGCAATCTTGAATGCATGAACCGATAACATAGAGATTTTTGAAATCATATGTCCGTGGCACTTCAGACGAATTGACCATCAGTTCATGAATTTTTTCTCCCGGTCGCAGGCCAATGGTTTTAATTTTATTATTTTTCTGAAATTTTTCTTTTAAAATTTCAATTAAATCAGTAATTTTGAAAGCAAGTAGCTTGGGAATAAACACTTCTCCGCCTGCGCCATATTTTATCGCGTCAAATATCAGCTGGACTGCTTGCTTTGGACTAATAATAAATCTGGTCATACGAGGATCGGTCAGGGGAATATCTTTTCCATTGACTATTTTGTCGCTAAAAAAAGGAATGACGGAGCCAGTGCTTTCCAAGACATTTCCATAACGCACCGTCGTGAATATTGTTCTGATATCCCCCTTGCTATAGTTGGTTTCACTAAATATTCTCTCGCTAACAAATTTGCAAGCTCCATAGGTGTTCACGGGCGAGCAAGCCTTATCTGTTGAAACCATAATCGCTTTTTCAACATTATTGGCAAGACAAGCATTAACCACATTGAGCGTTCCCAATATATTAGTTTTAATCGCTTCATCAACATTATATTCGAGAATATCCAGTCTTTTGAGCGCAGCGGCATGAATAACAATATCCACATTCCGAGTAGCCTTCAAAAGTCGCTCATAGTCACGCACATCACCAATGAAATTTCTTAGCTTTTCATTATAGGCAAACTTTTCCTGAAATCTATGATGCTTGACTTCGTCTCGACTAAAAATCCGAATGCTTTTGGGATTATGCTTGAGTATTTCTGCCGTCAATGCCTGACCAAGATATCCCGTTCCCCCTGTAATTAAAATTGTTTTATTTTTTAGCATATTTTTTAATATTTTAGCTAATTATTTATAAATTTCCAATCCAATAAGGTACTGAAATATCCCCCCCTGTTGTTACCTCTTGTAGTATTGTTGTCATTAATTTTAAACGATAGTATGTCACCAGGCGAATCCACATTGAAACCTTCGACGTTTCTATCACTAGTAAAATTTATGTATACAATATATTCCCCAACACCCAATGAACGTTTTGGAATTATTACTTTTACCTTAACATCGCCCAACGGACTGTGATCAAAAAAATTCATCTTCACATCATTACTATCTGAAATTAAGACAGCAACATCTGATTCTTTTTTTGATATTTGCAAATAAGCATACAGCCCTGGTATCTTTTCTTTAATTTTTAATCCAAAGAGTAATACAATGTTCTCATCGCTTTCAAATATACCCCTCAGTTTCAATTCCTCATCACAAACTTTTGCATAAACCAATTGAAATATTTTATCCAATTGATATGAAATATTTTTTTCAGCCTTCAAATCATCATCATTATTTCGACGAAGATAGTGCTCCACGACAAAACCAACTTCACCGCTCAAGACAATCCCCCCTTTATCCAAGAGAATTGCTTTTTTGCACAATTGTTTTATCGCCGCCATATTATGACTCACAAAAAGAACCGTCCTGCCATCTTGCTTGGCAATGTCCCCCATCTTGCCCAAACATTTTTTCTGAAACTCGGCATCACCAACAGCAAGGACTTCATCGACGATGAGAATTTCCGGCTCGAGATGCGCTGCGACGGCAAAAGCCAAGCGCACATACATTCCGCTAGAATAGCGTTTCACGGGGGTGTCGAGGAATTTTTCAATACCGGCAAATTCGACAATTTCGTTGAATTTGCTTTTGATTTCCTTTTGCGTCATCCCTAGTATAGCACCATTGAGGAAAATATTCTCCCTGCCGGTCAATTCAGGGTGAAAACCCGTTCCCACTTCCAAAAGTGAGGCAACGCGCCCACGCAAATGAATTGAGCCAGAAGTTGGTGGAGTAATTTGCGAGAGAATTTTGAGAAGTGTGCTTTTTCCCGCGCCATTTCGGCCAATGATGCCAATCACCTCTCCTGGCATCACCGAAAAATTGACGTCTTTCAGGGCCATAAATTTCTCTTTTTTGGTGGAAAAGTTTTTGGAAGAAAAATATTCAAACGGCTTTTTCACAAAATTCGTCAAAAAATCCCGCAAGGTATAGTAGGGTTGCACATTATGGGTCAGTATATACTCCTTAGACAAATTTTTGACTTCGATAATGGGTTTCATTAATTCGTAAAGTTTATAAAGTTATAAAATTCATAAAGTAAAGTTCACATAAATTTAGAAACTAAGCCAGATCGGCGAAAAATCTTTCGGTTTTTTTAAATTTAAATACTCCAAATAGAAATAAACTGATGGAAACTATAACTGAGATAGAGAGCAACTGAAAATTGATTGGTGTTACTCCCAAAAATGAAGATCGGGCTGTCTCAATCACGCCAGTCATGGGATTAAGGGCGATAATCCAACGATATTTCTCTTCGACGAGACTCGTGGGATAAATCACCGGCGTCACATACATCAAAATCTGGATGAAAAACGGCAGGGCGTAGCGCACGTCGCGATATTTTAAATTGATTGATGCCAAAAACAGTCCCAATCCCGATGAGGCCAAAAAAGAAACCACAAAAAGTACCGGTAACATTAGGATACCAGTGAGCATCGGAAACATTCCATAGTAGAGCATAAAAATGATTAAAACTACGAGTGAAATTCCCAGATCAATCAGTGGTGTGAGCGTGGAAGAAATCGGCAAGATTAGTCTTGGAAAATAGACTTTTTTGATGATATTTTCATTTTCAATAATCGTGTTACTCGCTCCAGTCAGTGAAATGGAAAAATAGTTCCAAAAAACAATGCCCACAAAGGCAAAAATCGGATATGGAATGCCGTCTGAAGGAATTTTGGCCAACCGACCGAAAAAGAACGAAAAAATTGCCACCGTCAAAACCGGTTGCAAAATCGCCCAGATGATTCCGAGAGCCGTTTGCTTATAGCGCACTTTAATGTCACGCCAAGCGAAAATGAAAGCCAGCTCGCGATAGAGCCAAAGTTCTTTCAAATTCAAATCAAACCACCTTTTTTGCGGTTTGATAATCAGTTCGAATTTCGTTGTTTTTTCCATAGCGTTACTGATTTAGCCTCTCAACCTTCTACCTAAAGTATATTCTATATTAAGACAAAAATCAACCCAAAAAATCAATCACGATTTAGCTTTATAATAAACCACATACCCATCAAAATCTTGCCTTAGGTAGTTTTCGGGGAAAGATTGACTGGAAAAGTTCTCTAGAAAAACCTTTTCCATTCTGGGGAAAAGAATAACGGCGTCAGGCACAACATTTCCATCAAAGCGAGTTGGTGATTTTCGCGATAGGGCGTGGAGGGAAACATTTTTTCTTTGAAGTTCAAAAGAAAGATACGTCTGCAAAGAACCGTTCCATTCGGCATTAGCTATTGAATCACCTACAATCAAAATCTGAGCATCGGTGGAAGTTTTTGATTTGATAGTTGCAAGAATGCTCTCTAGGTTTTTTCCTTCTTGCGTGAAATCTTGCGCATCGGAAAAGCTGGTGCGAGTGTCCCTCGCAATAAAAATTAGTGCTAACAAAATTATCGCCACCCAAAGAAACTTGTTAATTTTTCTGATTTTTCTCAGAAAAAAAACAAACATCAACGCATATGCCAACATTACTGGCACCAAATATCTTTTCATAAAACCCGACTGCGCATGAAGCACAACCTGAGGAAGAACAACAACCAAGAAAATAATCACCGGAAAAGCTATTTTTTTGACCCTTTCTCCCATCTTTTCTTGCGACTTTTCTTTCCACGAGAAAAACAAAAGCAGTAATGCTTGCACTAAAATTAGATAACTTAGCCAAGTTTTTTTTGAAAGATCCCAAAAAGTTTCGTAGTAGGCTCTGAGGTTGGGGCCAGCCACTCCCGCATAACCCGTGCCTTCCGTCCCAATGAAAATTTTAATATACGCTACGCAACCCACAAAAACAACAGTGAGCACACTTGCGCTTACAAGCTCTTTCTTGATCGCTTCTTTCCAGCTAAGCTTATTCTTTTGCATTGAAAGATAAATCAAAAGCAAAATGAGCGCCGGCAAAAGCAACAAAAAACTTTCCTTGGAAAGCGCAGAAAGAATGGCAAAAATCACAAACAATATTTTGAATATTTTTTGATTTTTTTGCGAAACAAAATATTTCCCCAAGAAAAACAGCGCGAACGAGAGCATTGCCATGCCGATGGTTTCATTGGGACCGAGGCGCCACCAAATCGTCGCTTGCACGCCAATAAGCGATGCTAGTGAAAATAAAAGCGACTCCCAAAAAGAAAACTTTAGCAAATATAAAAAACAAAACAAGAAAAAAGAAGTGGCAATGGCTAGAATAGCCGTATAGACCGACCAGGCGGTGAAATTGGTACCAAAAACTTTTGTTTCTAATGTGCGATGTAAAATATAGAGCGGACGAAAACGGTGTGTGCCAAATTGATCATTTTTCATCCATTTTTCCATCACAGTCAAAGTACTTTCGAATTTCAAATCACTATTTGTTCCAACAATCTCATGATCATCAGTCAGGTGATATCCAGAAGTAAGCGTTCCGGAAAAGCCCAAAAGGGCCAGCCAAAAAAGGGCAAAAAAAAGAAATGCTGCGTAGTAATTTTTGTGCTTAGCGATTGATTTTAACATTTTGATATCGTAGCTCATTTCTTGATTGTTTCACGAACTCATTAAAGTTGTTTTATCAAATGATCTTTTTGAAACAGTTAATAGGCTTTTCAAGCCATTTTTTCAGTCCGAGCATAGTTCTCTGTTAAGCTTTTTATTGCCTCATAACAATAATCAAAGTATACTAGAATTATGAAAAAAATTCAATCTTTTAAACTTCCCCTAGCCAACGCGCACACTCACGCGGCCATGGTTGCTTTTCGCGGAATGGCGGAAGATATGCCCTTGCAAAAATGGCTCAACGAATACATTTGGCCGGCTGAAAAAAGCCATGTGACCTCTGATTTTGTATATGAAAAAACGAAAGAGGCTATCTTGGAAATGCGCAATAATGGAATCAGGGTTTTTTCAGATATGTACTTTTTCGAAGACAGAGTTGCTGAAGTTGCCAAGGAATTAGGGATGCACGCTGTTATTGGAGAAGCAATATTGGATTTTCCAACACCAGGAGCAAAAACTCCCGAAGAAGCATTTGAAATTACCGAGAAGCTACTGATAAAATATAAAAATGACCCACTGATAAGAGTGGCTGTTGCTCCACATTCAATTTATACAGTTTCGGAAGAAAATTTAATTAAAGCCAGGGAATTATCTGAAAAATATAACGCGCCGGTGCATATTCATCTAGCTGAAACTAAATTAGAGCTTGATGAGTGTTTGAAAAAAAATAAAATGACTCCTGTCGCCTATTTGAATAGATTGGGAATGCTCAATGAAAAGTCCATTTTGGCTCATTGTGTTTGGGTGACAGATGATGACATTAGGATCATAGGCGAGAAAAAAGTTAACGTGGTTCATTGCCCCTTGAGTAATTTGAAATTAGGATCAGGAATTGCGCCAATCGCAAAAATGCTTGATAGCAAAATCAACGTTTGCCTTGGAACAGATGGCGCTGCTAGCTCAAATAGACTAGATATTTGGGAGGCTGGAAAATTCGCAGCTCTCATTCAAAAAGGAGCGACTCTTGATTCGAGCAAGATTTCCACCCAAGATGTCGTGGAGATGATGACAACCAATGGCCTCAAAGCTTTGGGTTTTTCTGAAATTGACAACAGAAAAGTGTCTGATATGGAAAAAGAGATAGAAAGGGAAAATTATAATTTTCTTTATGAGTTAAATTCAAACGAGGTTGATTTTGAGTAAAAAATAAAATCACTACTTGCGCTAAACAAGTAAAAAATATTTTAGCGGTATTTTCAAGGCATTTGCCTCTTGATTAAACTGCAACTCATCACATTGTTCTGAAATAATAATACCATATTTTGCTTTAACTTTTTGCGCTGTTTGAATTACCTGTTTATATTCTTTTTTATTTGAACCAACTTCAATCACAATTCTATTTTCACCTACCTTCACAATAAAATCAGCTCCGCCTTTGGCGCTGTCATATGTAAGAGAAAAAACAGGCTTTTTATCGCAAAGTCTATAGAGATACATTCCGACCAAATCTTCCAACAATTTGCCCCTGGCATTTTGATCGGTTATGGTACTGCCTATTGTCTTATAATACATCGCCCTAAACGCTGGAGAAGAAAAAAGATATTTCGATGGTTTCTGGGTTACTTGTTTGAAATGCGAACCTTGCGGATATATTCGATGCAAAATTTCAGCCTGTTCTAGTGTTGAAAAAATTTCAGAAATTTTAGGACGTGAAATTCCAAATTTTTCCGCGATGGTTGTAAAATTCAAAGCGTCCATATCCGCCACAGCATACAAAATAGCGGGTATTTTTCCTGTAATATCTGACGATAAGCCACCCATTTGCGAAATATCCTTATTTATAACCTTATCAAGAGATTTGTTAATTTGATCATACACTAAGGCCTCGTTTTCCAGGGCTATCATAAAAGGCAATGAACCATAATAAAGATAGTTTTCAAAATCTAGCCGGCTAACGTTGGAATAATACTTGTCTATTTCTTTTTCTTGCTTTTTTAGATTAGCATAGACTTCCCTAGCATCTTTGCTGAAAAATATGACTTCCCGCAACAATTTGGAAAGATTTTTTATTTCATATTTGCCCTGTTTAATTTTCAAGAACTCACAAAATGACAACGGATAAATTTTTTCAAATATAGCTCTCCTGACTATATCAGAATTACTATTGAGTAAAATAGCGGCGCTGCCGGTTGAAAAAATAAAAACATTATGAGCACGATCATAGATCGCTTTTAGAGCTGCGCCCCATTTTTCATCATACTGAACCTCATCCAAAAATAAAAACAGTGGCTTGTCCAAATTAGCAATAGGACGTCCGATAACTTCTTCGAAAATATCCACAACTTCACTAATACTACTTCCTAGTGTTTGCGTGACTTCATCCACAGCTAAAGTCAAGAAATATCCGTCAATACTTTTATTGGCAAAATACAACTGTTGCATTATTGTTGTTTTTCCAGCACCCCGCAGACCAGTTAGCGCAATCCAGCGATAGGCTTCATTGCCAGCTAAAAATTTATCCAAATGCGACTGTATTCTTACGAAAATACTTCTATTTGGACGCTTTTTATTTTGCGCATCAAAAACGTAGGCCCTAGATCTAAAATTAGCCTGGGATAGCTGTTCACTTAAATATTCCTTTATTTTTGCTTTATTTTGCATAATATTTTATTCATTGATTCAGTGTTAATTTGAGTATACATTAACATGGCTTTCAGTGTCAAGTATAGTTTGCACTGATTTTTATTTCTGCTATTTTGCTTTTTTAGAGCCATAAAATACCCCTTTTTGTTGTTTGCATAGTAGCACTTATTTGATAATTTACAACAATTTCACTTCAAAACCAAAACAATCGACGCCAGGCCCAAAAGAATTCCGAGAGATTGTTTCAAGGTGATGGTTTCTTTGAAAAACAGTGCGCCGGTGGCGACCACAATCAGCATTACGCCGATGGTCATTATGGGGCTGATTTTGCTCAGGTCAAAAATCTTCAAAACATAGGCATAGAGGCCAAAGGACACGACGTAGAACAGTCCGCCGAGGATAAAAAACAAGAAAAAATCAAACTCTTTAAAAAAAGCAAACTGACTGGATTTTTTGAGCATAATTTGTGCCAGAGCGCTGGTGAAAATTCCCAAAGCTACTAAAAGATAGTCTAGCATATTTTTTTGAAAAAATTATTTAGTTCTAATTGAATCCACTCCGTAGAATCGACTGGCGCCCAAATGATTGCTTCGTCCGAGCGTGTCGCCAAGCAGTTTTTCATTCTTGACTCTGCCAATCCGCTCCACCACAATATCTTTTTTGCCTTGTGCTTTTTGCTCGACAATAGAAGCTTCTCTTTCGGTATATTTTGCAGCCAACTGACTAGATGCTACTAGCGTTTCTCGAACAGAAAAAATTAGCACGGGGAAAAACACAAGCACCAAAGCATATTTAATTTTCCAAAAATTCGTCTGCAATAAAAATCGGCTGGCAAAAATGATGAGAAAAACACTGCTGAAAAAATAGGCGCGGGGTGGAAAATAGGGAAAAAAGATGCTCAAGGCGTCAAGCGCAATTGCCGTGACTAGCGCAATTTGCATTACCCGGTCAATAACGATTCCCCTCTTTCTAAATAATAACCTATCTAAGAAATAGACGCAAAAAATAGCCCCTGCAATAATCCACAGCCAAGATTGATGTTCCGGCGCGCCGGGAATAAGTTTGGCCAGGTTGTGAGAAATCGTGCCTGCGATTTTTTCAGCTTGCCCATTAGTGCCAAATTTTATGAAATTACCCGGGGCAAGCAATTGCACAGCCAGTCCCCCGAAAACTCCCACGACACCAGAAATACTCCAATGCAAAAACAATTGTTTTTGTTTCCAAAAAACAAGACTGCCCGAAAAACTTAAAAACAAAATAATCGGCGCCAAAAGTTCGTGCGAATTGCCTGCGAAAAATCCAAGCAAAAACATGAGGCAAATCCCTCCGAGAGATTTTTTCAAAAATAGATCTTGCTTTTCAATGAGCAGTTTTTTATAGGGCCACAAAAACATGAGGCCCAAAACAGCCATCCAAAGATAGACCACCGATCCGCACATCCAAAACAAAGTCTGGTTGGGAGCGGGCAGGCAAAACCACAGCAAACTGAAAATTCCCAACAGTCCGATTGGTTTTAGTTTTTTTTCTTCGCTGGAGAAAAAATATATCGCAACACCCAAAAGCACAGACACCAGGGCATTAAAAATAGCAAAAATAGGCTTACCCCAAAGCACAAAAAGTTCGATGAGAAAATTAGCCACACTGCGACCATTGAGGCCAAAATAGAAAGTAGACGGTGACGTAAGTACGTCCGAAAAATGCTCGACTCTTTTTTCTCCGTAGGCAAAATAGAACGCCCAATCATCTGACCAGATCGGCGTTCTTTTGTTGAGGAGATAAAATATCACAAAAACGGCAACAAGCATCAGAAAAGAAACAAGTGTGCTGCTTTTTTTGAGAAAAGTTTTAATCACAATTCTTTTCCTTAATAATATAGTTCGGTCGGCCCTTGGCTTGCATAAACAGCTTTCCAATATATTCCCCCATAATACCAAAAGTAATGAGTTGTATGCCAGACAAAAAGAGCACGCTCACGAGCACTGATGTCCAACCGGAAAGCGCGCTGTCGGTGAAAATTTTAATGTAAAGTGCATAAAGCGCATAAAGAAAAGCCAAAAAGGCAATTACAAAACCAGCCACTGTGGCAAGGCGAAGTGGTTTCACGCTGAAAGACGTGATGCCGGTGATGGCAAAGGAGATCATTTTTTTTAAAGAATATTTGGTTTTGCCGGCAAAGCGCTCTTCCGGCGCATATTCGATGGCGAATTGGTCAAAACCGAGCCAAGCCACAAGACCGCGCAGGAAAAAAGTATTTTCTTCAATTTTCAAAATAATCTCCACAATTTGGCGGTCGAGCAAGCGAAAATCGGCCGCACCGCGCGGAATGTTCACATCCGACAGTTTTGCCATGAGCGCATAGAATAATTTAGCAGTGCCTTTTTTGAAAAAAGACAGCTTCTGGGAATCTTGGCGCACAGTATAGACGATTTTGAAACCTTCTTGCCATTTTTCTACTAACTTCGGAATTAGTTCCGGCGGATGCTGGAGATCGCCGTCCATAGAAACCACGCAATCCCCGCTAGCATAGGCAAGCCCGGCGCGCAAGGCATTTTGGTGCCCAAAATTGCGCGAAAAAGACAGATATTTGATTTTTTCATTTTCCGCGCTCAATTTTTTGATAAGCGAAAGTGTCTTGTCTTTTGAGCCATCATCAACAAAAATCACTTCATAATTTTCCATTGTTGCAAGCGCTTTTGTCAGGCGCCCGTTTAGCTCCAAAATATTTGGCTCTTCATTAAAAATGGGCACGACGACGGAAAGTTTAAAATTGTTGTTCATTTTATTTAGGAGCTACGCATTTCCCCTCACAGCCATATTGACTAAAAAAATAACTCGAACGCTCTTTTTTCTTTTCAAAACTTTCCCTCTCTCGACGGCATCCAATGGAAAGTTTTGAAGAAAAAAGGCATACTCAAACAGGATTTTTTTAGCCAATACGGCTGACTCGAGAAAATGCGTAAGACATGTTATTATGTTAGATTATATTATTGCGCTTTTTCAAAATAGAATCCGGCGCCCAAGTTTTGACTGTCAAACGCTTTGACTTCCGGCGAATAATAGAACGTGCAAGGCAAAGGCAGACTGCGACATTCATTGTCATTTTTCGGCTGATAGACTGTGATAATTTTGCCATCCCTCGTCTTCATTTCTTTCTCATAGAACTGATTTGAATCAACAAAAGTAACATAGAAAACATTTTTAGGTTTTTTATTGATTCTTTCAATTGGACTCGTAGCCATAAAAAGTGTGGCAGAAATAGCGAGCACAAAAAAAATGAGGAAATGAAAAGCGTAGTTGTCTAGCACTCTTTTTGCAATAGTAGCATAAATATCACTCAAAAACAAAGCGAAAATGGCAAGGCTGGAAGCAAAAAACATAATGAAAAACAAGAGGCTAAAACGAATATCCGGAGCGGAAAAAAACCAATAGACCAAATTGAGGAGTTGCGCCAAAAAAAGCCAGTGATATTTTTGGCGTTTTTTGAAGTTCCAAAAAAAATTAACGACCCAAAAGATCAGCCCCGAACCAAACGGGACCAATGCCATGCTGAGAAATAGCCTGTCAGCCAAATTTCTTTTCACCCAAGGCAAAAACCAATAAAGAAAACTATTATCCGCTACGCTCATAAAATTCCTGCCCGGTAATCGCGCCCAATATTTGATGGAATCATAGGCGCTTAAAATTGTGCTCTCCGGAGCGGTCCAGGGAAAATTCACACGCAAAAAAGGCAAAGGAAAAAGTGGATAACCACTAGTGATTAGATTGGCAATGACACTGCCCAAAAAACCCAGCGCGGGAAGAAAGAAAAGTTTAACTAAATTTTTCCAACTGAGCAGTTTATTTCTCGCTAATAAATATAACGAGAAAATTGCCACCATTAACACAACTGCGGCGGCATTTTGTTTTGAAAGATAGGCGGCGGCAGAAAGCAGATTGATGATGAAAAGAAATTCCAAAAGTGTGTTTTTTTCATCAGCCTCTCCGCTCAAAAAATATTTCACAATTTCATTGACTAAAATGGCAGAGAGAAACATTGGTAAAAGATCATAATATAGATTGGGAGCGCTGTTATATGTGCCGAAATGATAGACAATGCTCGCAACGAGCAGTGGCGTGGCATAGAAAATCCGCCAGATTACCAGACGTTTTTTCTTTTCTCTTTCTTTTTCCGTGAGTGCCAAAAAAACTTCCCAAATAAAGTAGGCGCCAAAAGCAAAAAAGAATAGTCCTGGCATCACGAATGGGCTTTGATTGTCCCAAATGGCATTGTCAAACACGCCAGCTAGTTGCAAATAGCCAGAATGACTACCAAGACGAAAATGTAAATTAGCCAGTCCCGGAACCAACGGATAGTGATTAAGCCAAGAAACGATGCCCATGTGATAGCCCGTCGTATCCCCCGCTTTGGGAAATTTTTGTCCGCCCAGCGATGTGGATATGGTTAAAAGCAAAAGACTAAGGACAAAAACAAGCAAAAATATCTGCTTGCGAGAAAAATCAATCGCCAAAAGCTTTGTTTTTTTTCTTGAAATAAAAAAAAGACTCAAAAGTCCAAAAAGCAAAACAAGTAAAAGTACTGGTGTGTCAAATTTTCGAAAAAAAGACAAATAGCTAAGCGGAATGATTAAGGCGCTATAGCCCAAAAAAAATAGCAGAACGGGATTTTCAACAATTCTTTTATGCTCAAAAAAAATTCTGGTTAATTTTCCCCAACCAAAAAACACGAGAAAAAACAAAATTATCGAACAAAAAATAAATAGCATTTTTTTAGTCCGCTTTGCGTTTATAAATTATCTCCTCCAACTTCTTCTTGAAAACCAATTTGTCATAACCAAAAAAATTGAGCACGATGGCTAGGGCCACACCGATGAGGGTGTTGGTCATGTAGTCCACTCCAGATGATGCTAGGATGGGGAAAAGAATTAGTCTTGCTAGAAATGAAATTCCGGTGACAAGATGAAAATAGAAAAAAACTTTGAGAAAATTGCGCGTTGTTTCATATTTATAGCGCCAAGTGATGAATGAGTGCAAAAACAGTCCCACCAGAACGCTCACTTCGATGCTAATAATATTAGCCACTTCCAAAAGACCCCGTGTGTTGAAATTGCCATATTGCACCAAAATATAAATTGCGAGAATTTGCGACAAAGCCACAAAGACGCCATTGATTCCATATTTCACAAAATGGGCAAAGCCCGAAGTGTTATATTTAAAAATACACCACAGCGCCCGCACACCATCTTTCCAACCAATATGCTTGCCTTCGTTATAGGTCCGACCGTAATAGGAAATGCCCACTTCATAGACCCGCACATTTTTGGTGCGCGACAATTCCCCCACTTTGGCGGTGATTTCCGGTTCAAAGCCAAAACGATTTTCTTCGATGGTAATTTGATCAAGCACGCTTTTGCGAAAAACCTTATAGCAAGTTTCCATGTCCGTCAGATTCAAATCGGAAAAAACATTGGAAAGCAGTGTGAGAAATTTGTTCATCGTGGTGTGCCAGAAATAGAGAATGCGATGCGATTGTCCGCCGATAAAACGCGAGCCAAAAACTACATCAGCCTTTTCTTCCAAAATTGGTTTTAGCAGTTTGGGATATTCATTGGGATCATATTCCAAATCAGCGTCTTGGATAATCACCAAATCGCCCGTGGCTTTGCGAAATCCAGTGTTGAGCGCTCCGCCTTTGCCCTTATTTTTGGCATGATAGAAAACACGAATTTCTGGGTCATGGATGTTTTTCAAAATTTCACGTGTGCCATCCTTGGAACAATCGTCCACCAAAATGAGCTCGCGCTCAGTGATTTTTTCCGGCAAAGTAACACTTTTGACAATTTTCACGATTTCTAAAATCGTGTTTTTTTCATTATAGACTGGGATGACGATAGATAGTTTCATTCTTTGTATAGCGAAATGCTTAGAGATTTGCTTTTTCCTTGATTTTTCCAGCAATCAAATCAGCTATCTGCCAATACTGGGCCAGCCTCGCATATAGCTCGTTGGCCATTTTTTCAGAATAGGTATGCACGGACAAGTTTCGATCATCGGTCATTGCCATACACTGCTCAATATTTTCTTCAGATAAATCTAAAATCACACGAATTTCCCGAAAGCAGGCCTTGGGAGAATTTAATTCAATTCCCTCATATTCCTTTAGATACATTTTTACCGTTTTCCAAAGCAGTTCAAAGGAAAATTTATAGCGTTGAATTGTCGCATCCCGATTGAGATCAGAAAATGGAGCGTCCAGTGCTTTTTTCCAAGCAATGAGTGCTTGCTCTAAATCAGAAAGCTTTCCCTTGATTTTGTTGATATATTCTTCCTCAAGCATAACATTATAATAGCCCCTTTTTATGTTTTGGTCAAAAGTTAAAAAACGAAGCGACCGAGCTTCGTTTTGAATTGCAGAGATGGTCCCGCCTAGGCGGGATGACTTACAATGCGGAAAGGACAATTATTAGTTGGAAACATTTTCGAGCGGTCGATTGAGGGAGTATTGGCGAATTGGTATAGCATTGGAATAAAAGCAGAAAGAATGAAAGTTTTAATGAAAAATCGTTAGCTCCTATTTTTTATAGCTAAACCAACGCCAGATACGGATCATTCTTTGCTTTGAGTCGAGTAACAAACAAGCTCTCAAAATCCATTCCAGAAAAATCTTTTTTCTGTACTCCACTAAATTCAAATATTTTTTCACCTCATCACTTCGCCTATCTTTTGCAATCAAAATATTCTCCGCCGCTAAGATTATCACTTTTGAGCTAAGCCTACTCGCAATTTTTCGCAATCTCTTTTGGTGATACAGGCTACTGATAATATTAACTTCGGAAAAAGAAATGTTTTTCTTTGCAAGAAAACTTTGTACTTCTTTGAGATTGTCAAAAGTATTATTGGACGAATTTAGCACAAAATATTCATTTTTAATTTCCGGAAAATTTTTAACCCAAAACTCTTTCAAGAGTTCTGCTCCGGAAATTTCCAATCCACCGCCTCCCACAAACAGAACCAGCGCTTCTGCATTTTCTTTGGCCAATTCAGCCCCAGCCAAAAGACGCAACCTTGAATCTTCGGCTATTTCGTTTTTCTTTTTTCCAACGTGAAATAAAATGCAAATGATTTTCATATATCTATTGTAATAGCTAATCTATAAAAAAGAAGGGGCTATAATTCCTCAAATTATAGCCCTTGTATTATAATACTTGTTTGTAATTTTACAAACTTACAGTCCATATCTGTCCTTATACCACCCGATTGTTTCAATCAGCCCATCTTTGAGAGACACTCTTGGCGACCAGTCCGCTAAGAAGTTAATTTGGGTGAGATTGGCCTTAATTCGGGTATTGTCTGTTTCGCCTTTCCGCATGGGAGCGTGAACGATTTTAGAACAAGATCCCGTAAGAGCAACGATTTCATTGATTGCCTGATTGACGGTAATTTCTTCGCCCACACCGATTTCAAAAATATTCCCTTCGCACCGATGCCAGTTGTCCATAACTGCCAGAGTGGCTTCGACAGTGTCGATGGTGTGAACCAAATCCATTGTCTGTTCTCCGTTGCCATAGACTTCAATGTCTTCCCCGCGCAGAGCATTGACAATAGCAGTGGGAATCATTTTTTTGTAGCCTGCCTCTTCCATGAGAGGCTGGCGACCGCCATAAACATTAAACCATTTGATTGTCGTCGCTTTCACTCCGTGCTCGCGCCGATACATTTCCGTAAAACTTTCGGCTGCGATTTTGGTAATGGTATAGGTGTTGACCCAGCAGTTTGGTTTAGAAATTTCCACCAGTTTTACGCCGTGCAATCGGCAAGCTTCCAGAACATTCAGCGTACCAATAACATTAACCTGCGTTGCCTCGATGGCACAATCCACAAGCTCGTGCGTCCCCAGCATTCCTGCAAGGTGAAATACGAAATCACAACCTGCGATTGCCTTTTCCAACTTGTCTTTCTCAAGAACACTGCCGATGATGGTTTCAACTTCGTTGTACTTGGGATGACAGAGGTCATATGAAACAACCTCGCATCCACGCCCCAAAAGCTGGTCAATCAAATGACTTCCAATAAAGCCATTGCCGCCCGTTACGATAATTCTCATATGCACCTCCTTACAGAAATTAGTTGTTTACTAAATTTTAAAGATACAGCTCAATCTACGAGATTGACTGGTTATTATGGGGCATATTTCACAATATGTCAAGTTAACCCAAATCCATATTCGAAGCATCATCTTTCCCATTAAAAAAGAGACTTAATCTAAGCCTCTAAATCAACTATGGGTGAGCTTGTTAAAACCTATTTTAAAAAAATGCGGATTGCTAACTAGCCGACATTTTTCTGTTCTCCACAAACTTCTTTATCCGCTCCACCATTTCCTGCGGAGTAGTATTAGCTTTAATGATATATCTATCAGCGCCCAACTTTTCTGCTCGATCACGATATTCCTCTTTGTCCGTATTGGTAAAAACAAAAAATGGCACGCCTTTAACGCGAGAGTCTTTTTTTAGTTTTTCCATAATATCCAACCCGTTTTCATTGCGGAGCATCACGTCCAGAAGAACAATATCTGGCTTGTCCCAAGAAATTACTTTGAAAACCTCGTCACTAGTAGTTGCTGGCATCGTCAGGAGACCCTTCAAATCAAAAACTTTACTAAAAAGAAATATCTGATCTGGATCATCTTCAATAAATAAAACTTTAATTATGTTAGGCATATATTTTTTAAATAAATTACATTTTAATTTCTGCTCTTTCCTGAATATATTTCTTGATATTTATTTTGCCCGTAGGTTTAATCGGGAGTTGGACAAAAAATTCAGAACCTTTGCCAAGCACCGATTTCACCCAGACTTTTCCACCATGGCCTTCCACAATCTCTCTAACAATAAATAGTCCCAGGCCCGTTCCGTCCGTATACATATCAACGGCATTTTTGGCTCGAGCAAATTTCTGAAATAATCCAGGGATAGCTTTCTTGGGAATGCCAATTCCATTGTCTTTGACTGAGAAAACAATATTGTCTTTTTCTTTTCTGCTGGAAATGACAATTGTCGCACTCCCCGTTCTCGTGTTGCGCACATCCGGGGTTTGCTTCGGCGAAGGCGTGTATTTGATGGCGTTGGTAATCAGATTGGAAAAAACTTCCTCTAAATATTGTTTTTGTCCAAAAATATCCGGCACGGATTCGTCTAACTTTCCTAGCGATAGCTCAATCTCTCGCTCCATTATTTCTGGCTTGAAACCATCAATCATCTTTTTGAAAAATTCCCGTATGTTGATTTTTTCCGCCTCCGTATCCATGGCACTAAATTTCTTGTTCGTAAGAGCGGTAGCACTCAAAATATCATTAATCACATCTTCCAGTTTCTTACACTTAAAGCTAGCGCCTTCATAGAACTTCTTTTTTGTCTGGGCGTCAAAAGAATCCATTGTTCCATCGATCAACATTGAAATCGTTCCTTTAATAACGGTAACTGGGGTGCGCAATTGATGCGAAGCAATATTAATAAATTCATTTTTAACCTGATCCATTCGCTTCAATTCTTCGTTGGCAAGCGCTAGAGCTTCTTTTTGTTTAACCTCCTTTTTAACTGAATTTACCAACCACCAGCCAAAAATTACGGCAATAATTAGGGTTATTATTGTGATTACGCGATTGATTGGATTGGTTATGAAAAATAGTTGTGAACCAATGAGAATTATCAAAGAAATAACTGCCATTTGCGCCGCAACAATTTTCGCATTTAACGCTTTATATTTGACCATAGCATACGCTCCAAACAAGGCAAATACCAATGCGGAATAGGGCGTGAACAGCACGACGGTCGCATTGTCAAAAATAGATGGCACCACATCTATCATTCCACCCAAAAATATCATAAGAAGAGATCCTGTCGCAAATATTTTAAACTGCTTTTTCTGATTTTCATTCAGGAGCTTAATCTTTTTGACCGAGAAAAATATCCCCAGGACAATATCATACGCAAGAATAGCCGCCATTATTAAATACGCTGGCCCTGCTAAGGTGTCACAATTGGGCACGGGACCGACTGTTTCATAAAAATCTGTTGGGACTAAAACAAAAAATGGTAAAAGTGGAATAAATACGTAATACAAAATCTTTCGTGGTATTCTTTCTTTTTCTGGAAATAGGTATAAAAAAAGGACAAAGAACGCCCCAGCAAATAATCCCAACGAAGATAGTCTGTCTGCCCATAAAACGCCCACGGGGCTAGAAAGTTTGTAACTTAAAAAATCAGAAGCAATCCAGATGATCAAAAAAACAGAAATTAAAAAATAAATTCTATTGGCTGTCTTTTTGAAATCAGAAAAAAGAATGAATAGCCCTAAAAGCAAAAGGACTACTATCGGTGGGATAGAAATATAATTTGCGTATATTCCCAGCTTCAGAAAAGCGCTAGTGTCACACATGTCACAAACACAATTTATTACTTATTCTTACTACTTGAATAATACTATATTTTACAAATTTATACAATATTAAAGGGAGGGTGAATTTTTATCCACACTCCCTTCGTTTTTTTTCTGACATTTTTTTTGTCATGGATCAAGCGATCCGCCAATAATATCAATCTTTCCGAGCTGTTCCCTGTTTCTTCCCATATATCGATGAGCAGGCTCTGAAAAACCGATGTCCGTATCTCTGAGTAGCCTGGTATTGTCAAAAACCAAACTCAGGTTTACGAACTGATAATAATAATTAACCGCCCAAAGCAATCTGCGGAGAGCGTTGTCGCCATTAAATGTTTTGCCCCAGTAGGCCAGATACTCGGAACAATCTTTCAGACCAGCCATGTCCGTCAACTGCCCCTTGGAAAAAAGTTGCATCTGTTTCATCAGCGTATAATCCACAAAATGAAACTCTGGCCGATTGTCATCAACGCCGATGGCATTCAAGAGTAAATTCATGTTAGTGGCCGTATTTACCCCTGATGAAATATGATAGGTATTGAAACTCCTCTGGGAAAAAAGCAACTCCGCAATCGCTTTAGTAGCATAATCGATGGGAATTATGTCGCAAAACGCTTCAGAATCCATCGCAACCAGCCTTAGCAGGTTGAAAGCTGCAATCGCCCAGCTGATAACGAATGATCTAGGTGCCCAGGCCCTGCTATCCCCCATAATAATGGATGGGCGCACCACCAGAAGTTTATCCGCCGGAATCATTTTTCGAATATTGATTTCACCAATTGATTTGCTGCGACTGTATTCAACGAGCTGGCTATATCCAATATTCGGGGATTCATCTTCGTGGACGATACGATGAGGTTTATCACATCCGCATATCCAGGAAGTTCCCACATACACGAAAGTTTTCAGATTGGGAAGTCTTGTCGCCCACTTGGCAACATTGCCGGCTCCGATGATGTTCACCTGCTGGATATTGTCTTTGTGACTGGGAGCGAATGAAGTATCGGCTGCAGCGTGAATAATCGTATCCACGTCACGCAATTCTTTCATCGCTTCCAACTGATCGACCAGAAATTCCTTTGATAAATCACCAGCTACAGGAATTATTTTCTTTCGGTCGAAATAATCATCATGAAAGGCAAAAACTTTTGCCAATCGCCCGTCGGCTTCGACGCTATCGGTTGCCCTCACGAGGCAATAAATTTTGTCGATCCTTTCATCTTTGGAGAGTAATACCAAAAGCTCTCCGCCCAAAAACCCCGTTGCACCTGTTAAAAATACTTGCATAATCACCCCCTTCGGCTAAAAGCCCCAGCTATATTCCAAGAAAGATTTTTGTATATTCCCAGATGAAAACAACAAGATCAATCACGATGCTCCAAAAAATGGCACAGTATATCGATCCTTCAACGATTTTACTCAGCGCCCCTGAAGACCTATCCCCTTCAATTCTGAAAAAAAGATAGGCATGCAAGGGACTCCACCAAGCCGAAATGGCAACAAAAGTCGCCTTGGGACTTTGGCGGATCATCCGCTTTGTCCGTTCGATTAAACTCCATGAGCTTTTCCTTTCCAGCCAGGGTCGAATCTTTCCAATGAAAAATACATCTTCATCGAAAAAATCATACAGATATAATCCGCCCCAGCAAGCCAAGAGAATAGAAAAGTAAAGCGGAATAGTCGCGAAGTATTGGAACTTAATTGCCAGCCACGGCATATAGATATAGTCAAAAGACCATATTATCGCCACAACTAGACAATAGACCGTTCCAAACTTGGAAAACTTTCTTAATTTAACTGTGTTCATGATTTCCTCCTCAAGGTATAATAAAAGCGCAAAAATGCGCCTTTTATTGTTAATGTGCCATCATAATCTGATTTAACACTCTACCGCGAAATGTCGATTTTGTCAAGGGCGAGGCGAATAAAATCATACCTTCCGCTCTTTTTCTAAGAATACACCAAAAATTCACCAGAAACTAATACTCCTCGCGCCTATTTTCCAACCCTCTTTTTAATTCGTTTGATTTTCTCTAAAAAACGCTGCCCAAAAATAACAAAAAGCATTCCTATTGCGCCCCAGAATGGGTAGTTGAGTTTTTGCTTTCCTTCTACTCCAGCTTTTATTGTGCTAGCTCCCGCTACTTTGGCGTTAGTTTTTAACTTGATAAAATCAGCTAGATTTACAAATTTATTCACTCCGACAGTCGGATCAAAAATTAGCTGTTCCATTTCTTTTGGCATTATCTCTGGTTTTTTGTTGGTAATGCTATTTTTTTCCGTTTCAGCTATTTCTATTTTCTTTGTCGTGGCAATTTCTTTTGTTGGTTCTGTCAGATCATCTTCGACCTCACGCGCAAATCTCGTGCCAAATACATCTTCCACGGAAAGTGGCTCCGGTAGCAAATCACTTGTCGAACTAGCTATTTTTATATCACCTTTATATATTTTCACCCCGCTCTTGGCTTTTTTTGTTGAGTTTGATTTTTTGGTTACTTTTGCTTTTTTGTGCTTGTTGTGTTTTTTCTTTTTGGACGAACCTCCAGAATCGCTAGTTGCCTTTTCCGTTTCCGTGGTTGCAACTGGATCAGACGCCGACTCAGACGTTGGCTCAGGTTCGGAATCTGGTGTTGGTTCGGAATCAAGTGCTGGCTCAGGATCTGGGGTTGGCTCAGGATCAGGAGTTGGATCAGGAATTGGATCGGGAACTGGATCAACCGACGAAGTTTCGACTACTGTAAAATAAATATCTTCCGCGGCCGAATTACCCGCCTCATCAGTCGCATACATCCACAGCGAGTGTTCACCCAACTCAAAATCTTTCAAGTCCAACATATTGCTTTCAAGCATATCATTGCTATCATCCAAATAGGTTTCCACAAAAATATCTTCCAAATCACTCATATCGTCCGAAACAGTATACTGAATGGTGATTTTTTCATTCCGGCCATATTCCTTGCCTTCCACTGGCGAAGTGACTGTCAGCACTGGTTCTGCAATATCGACTTTTGTAATTTCTTCAATTGGCTCTTCCGTATTTTGCGGATCACTGGGCACGACAAATTCCTGGGGTTCATCCGCTTTCACTTCCACCTCAGTTGATTCAGATTCGTCTTCATTTTCAGAGTTGTGACTGGTATATTCCACGCCCAAGTGATATTTAACATTGTTATTGCTATTACTATTGCCATGAATTTGAATTTGATAGTCGCCCGATTTGGGATTGGGAATGGAAATAATTTTGAAACCGTCTTTGTTTTTCTCTTCGGCATAACGAGAGTCAGTAATGCCTTCATTATCTCGCGAAACTGTTCCTCCATCTGGATCACTAACCGAGAGATCAGCCGGCGCGTCAGTCCAAATCGTGAGCTCATCATCAATTTCCGGCGCGTCAAAAATATCGGCTAAATTTTTCCCGAGTCGTTCCGCCACGATTTTTTCCGAGCGACTGACAATTTCGCGGTGATCATAGAGCAACACGTCGCGAAAATCACTGGCCATTTCGCCAGAAGCCAAAAGCACTTCTCCATCCCCGCTTTCATCATTTTTTTCGGGATCAATCGGATCGGGCTTGCCATCATGCCAAATTCCCTCTTCATCAGACGCAATCACAGGAATTTTGTTGACCGTGCCTTTTTTGTCGCCCAAGATAATGCTGAGGCGTGTTCTTTCTTTGAGTTTTTCACTGTCCACACTCAAGTTTTGCAAAAAACTATTTTGTTCGTGCATAGCTTGATAACTTTTCAAATTAGCTTGGCCAATCGGTTGCAAATAATCATAGGTGGGCATCAATTCTTTGAGCGATGGGATGAATCTATGAATTGTTTCATAAGTATTAAATGTTAGCTTTTTTACATTCATATAATCTAAGTACGCATACATAGCCGTTCTAGTAGCCCAATTTTTTGGAATATAGCCGCCCTCCCAAGCCGTGTAGACATCCGATGATCCGCGATTGGGTGGGGCAATCATAATGAGATTATTCACGTCTGAGGCATAGCTGTCACTCTCGACATAACTGCGCGCCACCAGACTGCCCATGGAATGGGTCACGATATTGACTTTGTCCGCATCACTTTTGGCCAGCGCCTCTTGAATCAAAGGCTTCAAATAGTTTTCCACGGAATCGGCATTACTTTTGCGCCAGTCATAGTAGGCAATAAAGAGTGTTTTGCCTTCCACATAACCCATCGCCTTGAAAGCAGTAATAATGCCATCATAAGTGCGATCAAACATCGTCCAATTATCTTTGAGAACGCCACTAATCATCAAATCGGGATTGAGCGACGCGCCGATGCCGGGAATGAAAATGACCGGCTCACTGGGAATGGTCGGGTCATTTTGGTCCCACGGTCGAAAAAGCACATCTATGCCGGTGATTCGGTTGCCTGTGCCGGAAAGATTTTTAGCCTCCTTCCCTCCAGAATAATCATAATATGGTCCGCTGGAATTGCCCCACCAATTATAGCGCGCGTCAAACGGAATGGCACTGCGCCCAGCCGCAATGCCCGTTATGCCGTTGCCATTGCCAAAAATCGCACTATTTCTGATTTTCGCCACTCGCTCAGAACTGGCACTGAATATTTCAACTCCACTCCTATTATTAGCCAGCGTCAAGCCGTCCAAAATCGGCTGGGTATAGCGCAAAAAAATGCCCGCAAATTCACTATATCTAATTTCACTGTGCTTAAGACTGAGATAATTTTTATAGGAATTGAACGGATCATTAATCTCATGCCTGATGCCATCCCTGGCATAGAAAATTTTAACATATTCTAGCGTTGCCAATTGACGGTATTGTGGATAGACTCGCAAACCGATCCAATCACCCCTAAGTGGAGAGGAATAGGAACAATAGCTGGTTGTTTCTCCGCCATAGCTATAGTCGCAAGTGGAAGTGAAAACGATCGGTTCGCTCGGCGTGCCCACGGCCTGAAAAACACTACCAATTCCCAATCCCGCAACAGAAATATTTTTAAACTTCACCACCACGCCCGGCTCAATGGTCAGTGGAGCGTTGACGCGAATAAACGCTTGTACGATATAGGGGCTGTTGGCTTTTGTCCAAGTCGTGGGCGTGTCGATGTCCACAGAGATTTCCGTCGCGGCCAGCGCAGTGTTTGCATTTAAAATTATATGGAAAACAACCATCGCTGTCGCCAGCAGGAAGTATTTTTTTGGTTTTTGCATTTTTTAAATTTTTATTTTAAAAGTGATTATGCAAATCCTGAAAAGCTTTAGGCAAAAGCACATAGGCCCAATAGAGAAAAATAGCCACAAAAATGAAGCCAGACAAAAGCAAATCCACCAGGAAACGCCTCAGTGAAAAACTGGTTTTGTTTATTTTAGTGAATATGAATGGTGAGACGATTATAAGAAAAATGACGATGTAAATAAAATACATACTTATTCCATCAAAATAATATAAAACGTCGTAACTATTCACATAACTTAATACAAATTTATAAGCCCACGTCAAAGAAAACCAAAAGAAAACAAGCGTCACCGTTGAACTAGCGACTAAATATTTCACTGAGCTTTTCACGCGCAAAAATTTCAACCACAAAAACGGCGAAATGATGACGCCGGCCAAAAGCAGTGAAAAAAACCACACTAAAAATATTTTCATTTTTTAACTTTTATTTAACCTCCTATGAATATTATACCACAAAAACATTTTTTGCCTATTTTTGTTAATTTTTTGATATTTTCCAATACCCTCCCTTATCGGAACCAATGCGCTTGAGCAAGCCTTCTTCTTTATACAAAAACAAAAACGATCTTACCGGTTACTAGCTAATCTCAAATTTCGCTTCAAGTCCTAATTTTTTAATATTGCCAACTTGCAATAGTGATCTCATTTGCTGTATTGCTATTTTATTCAACTGCACCAATCGCTGGCTTTTTTCTATTCCCTGATGAATTAGCATAGCGTTGATACTTTCCAGATTAGAAAGAACCACCAACTGTTCAATGCTTGCATAGTCGCGAATGTTGCCTTTCAATTTAGGATTTTTATTTCGCCATTCCATTGCTGTCTTACCAAATAAAGCCATATTCAACAAGTCTGCCTCGTTAGCATACAAAAAATTTATTTGCGCCATAGAAAGCATTGGCGGAATAAGATTTTGCTTGATTGCGTCGGTATGAATACGATAATTTACTTTTGCAAGTGTGCGTTGAAAATTCCATTCCAGCTTAAGCCTATTATTTTCATCGTCCTTCAGTCTCTGAAATTCTTTAATGAGATATATCTTGAATTCAGCACTAATCCACATGCCAAACTCAAAAGCAATATCTTTATGCGCATATGTTCCGCCATATCTGCCACTTGTAGCCCTTAATCCTATCGCCCTTGTCTTTTCAACCCAATCTCTGACACTTATTTTATAATTATTCAATCCTGCCCTACTTTTAATTGTGGCGAATTCGCCATAATTAAAAGCTGGATTATGGATACGCTCCCAAATACCGAGAAATTCAACAGTGTTTCTATTGCGAAGCCAATCCGCAATAAAAAAGTCGCCGTCCTTAGCTTTTAGCATATCCGTCAAGGATATATAATCAGCTTTATTTGACTGAATTATGGCAATTTCGATGCCCTGCACTTTTAGGGTTTTTTTCTTATTCATATTATTTTTATTTACATTGAAATTCAGCTAGGAGTTTTTCAAATTTTTTAAGACTCTTCAGTTCTTTAAAGTCCCATTTTTCTCTAAAAGCAAGCCATTCCTTGGTTGGCGGAGTAGAAAACCTCAACTCGTTTATTGCCCATTGTTCATCGTCTTTGAAAATTTCAACCCTTCCAAAGCACCAATCTTGGTATTCTGGTTTTACATTCCAATATTCTTCAATGAAATTCAAAAAATACATATTT
>Ga0172379_10001347_pt1 | contig 49622 bp, 51 predicted proteins | sample GrowelOW334metaG_FD_119756 | JGI IMG/M metagenome (GOLD analysis project Ga0172379, IMG submission 119756) | Groundwater microbial communities from an aquifer near a municipal landfill in Southern Ontario, Canada - Groundwater well OW334 metaG | ecosystem: Environmental > Aquatic > Deep... | reverse complement strand
CCGACCAAATAAAAGATCCATCGAAAGATGGATTTTTTATTTGGTCAGTGCTCAAGTCCTCAAACCTACGACCCAAGACTTGCCTCAGCAAGGATTGAAGGTCGAAGGTTCGGTCGTCAAAGCCACGCGCAGAAGCTTGCTTCGAGCATGGCTGATGACGTGCGCCGTCCTTTCACCCCAACCAATATTGCAGATGTGTAGCCAGTAGCGTTTAATAACTACATGATTATGCGGATAGTAATGCTGATTGCGGTTATTTTGCCTGCTTTGCTTATACTTCAGTGGCTAAATGATAGATACAGGAAAGATAACGAGACTTTCAGAAAGATAATACATGTCTTTCACGGTGTGACCATCGCAGCGCTGGCATTTATCGTCCCATTGGATTTTTTAATTGGCGTGGAGGTGTTTTTTCTAGTATCTATGGTGATTGGCCGTTATCTGTACGAGCACTTCAACAAGGTAGAGTGGGTACTGTACCTTGCCAGGTTATACAAGGTTGGCAGGATCTCTTACGGCGAGTACCTCTATCCGATAAGTGCAATTATTTTAATACTACTGACTAATAACAAATGGGTGTTTGCGGCATCAATCTTGACACTGGGCTTAGCTGATGCAGCGGCCGCACTTGTAGGTAAGAGGTACGGAAAAAGTACAAGCTATACCGTGCTTGGTCAAAAGAAGTCTCTTGTAGGCTCAGCAGCATTTTATATGGTAGCTCTGGTTGTAGTGCTTGGATTTACACAGTTTGCAGAACCAGCTGTTTCTGTAAGTATACTTACCGTACTATGGGTAACGCTTGTAATTACGTTCTCGGAAAACATTGGCGTATACGGAACGGATAACCTGCTTATCCCGCTCACTGCAGCATACTTATTAAGCGCTCTTTAGTATCTACTTCCAGCTGCCATGGGCACGCAGGGCGTTAACAATAACAATAACGTCAACAACTTCCTGAATCAATGCACCCTGCACAGCCGTAAACTTACCAGTAGCAAACACTGCCATCAGACCTAGGCTGATTACGATGCCAATCAGGACACTTTGTTTGGCGATAAACATGGTTCGCTTAGCGATCTCTACACTTGTGGCAACACGAGTTACGTCGTCTAGCATTATGACTACGTCTGCAGTGTCGCTGGCTGCCGTTGAGCCACGTGCCCCCAGGGCAATGCCAACGTCCGCAACAGTCAGCACTGGCGCATCATTCACGCCATCACCAACAAAGGCCACTGGCCCAGCCATCTGTTCGATTGCTTGCATCTTTTCACCCGGCAAGCAGTCAGGGTAGACATCGGCAATATTTAATTTTTGGGCCACTGCTACTGCTGCCGACTCATTATCACCAGTTATAAGGGCAAATCGCTTAACACCAGTTTTTCTTAGTCGCCTAAACATGGACGAGGCATCACTACGGACCTCATCCTTAAATGTAATCACACCGGCAAGTTGGTTATTAATTGCAACGTAAGTGACAGTCTGCTTGAGGGAACTTGGCTTAAATGACTCCGGTAGGGTAATGCCAGCTTCTTGCAGCATGTTTAGATGGCCTACACGGATTTCTTTGCCACTTTGTCGGCCACTTAAACCGTGGCCTGCAACCTCTTTAACCTGCTTGCCAGTTTGGTACTTTATACCCTTGTCTGCTGCGTACTGTGTGATAGCTTTTGCTAAGATGTGAGTCGAGCTTTGTTCTAGGGCTGCTGCGGCTTGGATGACATCGTTTTTAGTGAACTTGTTGTAGACTCTTATATCAGAAACAGTCGGTTTGCCTTCAGTAAGTGTGCCTGTCTTATCAAAGGCGATCGTCACTACCTCTGCTAAGCGCTCTAGGGCCGTGCCGGTCTTTATGATCACACCATGCTTAGCTGCCCGGCTCATACCCGAAATGATAGCTATGGGCGCACCAAGCAATAATGGGCATGGAGTAGCTACAACAAGAACTTCAAGAAAGCGTGACGAGTCGCCTGACACGAACCAGGCAGCCCCTGCAATCATGAAAGAGATAAATGTAAAAGGCACGCTATAACGATCGGCCAAGCGTACAAAGGGTGATTGTCCAGAAGTTGCATTCCGCACCAGCTTGATTATTTGCTCGTACTGGCTGTCTGCGGCATTGTGGGTCGCTTTAATTGTAATGACGCCCTCTACATTGACCGAGCCACTAAGTATTAGATCACCAGCCTGTTTCGTGATTGGCAAACTTTCCCCAGTGATACTGGCTTCATCCACGCTAGTAGTACCTTCTATTAGCACACCATCTACCGGTACAACCTCACCAGGCAAAATGCTTAACTTATCATTAGGCACAATGTCAGATGCTTTAACGTCAATAACCTTACGACCCCTCAGTAAGTGTGCTAACTTAGGGCGATTAGAAAGCAATGAATCAAGCTCATTTTTGGCACGCTTTTCTGCATAATCCTCGAGAGCCTTGCCGCCGGTTAGCATCAAGACAATGATTATGGCAGCCCAATACTCGTGCAGTATTAGAGACGTGACTATTGCCGTGACGGCTAGGACATCCACGCCAAAATGGCCTGCCCGCAAGGTCTTAATCATATCTGACGCCAATGGGATTATGGCTATCAGAGCGCTAATACCTAGGATCCAATGGGCGGCAACATCGTAGCCACTTAGGTCGAGGATGCCTCCTATTAACACCGCAATCACAGCAAAGCTAAGTTGACGATACTCTCTAAAAAAATGCGTAACACGCTTTAGCATGTAGCCCCCATAAAATATTTAGTTTCTTTCCAAACATTATAACAGAGATAACTTGCCGTAGACTTCACTTACATGGTAATACTCGAAAACAAGAAGCGAGCTTCATTTTTATCCGTTCTCCTTGTATAATATGCAGGTTCATGCGGGTGTAGTACAACGGTTAGTATGTGAGTTTTCCAAACTTGAGATCGCAGTTCGATTCTGCGCACCCGCACCAAAAGTGAACAGGCTGCCTGTAAATTTACCCCTGATGTGCCCTGATAGCTCAGTTGGATAGAGCAGGAGACTTCTAAGCTCAAGGTCGCTGGTTCGAATCCAGCTCGGGGCACCAAACATAAATGCTCGGCTGCAAGTCGAGCATTTATGTTTGTATCAGGGTGGATGAGAACCAGATCTTTTACGAAGTAAAAGTGGTTCGGTCATCAAAATCACGCGCAGGAATTTATTCCGAGTATGACTACAGATGTACGTTATCTAGCTCGGGGCACCTGACCTTGATTTGACAGGGGTAACCTGCTAGTATCATACAGTCATATGATTATGGCGAGCTTAGCTCAGTTGGTTAGAGCGCCGGGTTGTGGTTCCGGAGGTCGTGGGTTCGATCCCCATAGTTCGCCCCATAATAAAAAACCGATCTTAGCGATCGGTTATTTATTTTATTAGATTCTCTAAAGTTCGTGCATCAAGCTTATGTGGGCACCGACGGCGCTCAAGCGTTCGGCTAAATCTTCATATCCACGATTGATCGAGTAGACGTTACGCAAGATAGATACACCATCAGCCGCTAGCATCCCGATCAATAGTAGTACGGCAGGTCGAAGTGCAGGTGGGCAAACAATATCGGCGGCACTCCAACGGGTGGGGCCATCAATATAGGCACGGTGGGGGTCGGCCAACGTAACGTTTACACCTAGCTTACGCATTTCTGTGTAGTAAAGTGCGCGCTCCTCGTAGACCCAGTCATGTATTAGCGTCCGCCCTTTGGCGACAGCGGCAACGGGCACGAAGTAGGGGAGGTTATCAATATTAAGTCCCGGGAATGGTCGGGCATAGATCTTTTCTTCTAGCGCTTTGAGAGTGCCGTTGTGTTTATGAACGGTAAGATCAACAAGATCGGTGTGGCCGTTGTTAGCCTTGTACTTATCAGAAACGTCAACTTGTAGCCCCATCTTCTTGAGTTTAAGAATCTCTAGCTCAAGAAACTCAATTGGCGCCCGGGTAATCGTTAGCTCAGAGTTAGTAGCTACGGCAGCCGCCATAAACGTCATTGATTCAATTGGGTCTTCACTTGGGTAATATGTAATATTCTTCTTAATATCTTTTACTCCGCGAATACGCAAAGTACTTGTACCAATACCATCAATTCTTACGCCAAGTTTCTTCAAGAAGAAGCAGAGGTCCTGGACCATGTAGTTAGCACTGGCCATTTTAATAACGACTTCGCCCTCAAATTTGGCAGCGGCCATAATTACGTTCTCAGTCGTGGTGTCACCAGATTCATATAGGACAATCTCATCTGGCAACTTCTTATTAACGGTTACGTGATAGTGGCCGGTTTTAGCAATGATATCAACGCCAAACTCTTCTAGAGCAAACAGGTGAGGTTGTACTGTTCTGGTGCCAAGCTTACAGCCGCCAGCATAAGGGATCTTGAAATCATTAAAAATATGCATTAGTGGGCCAAGCATCATTATGACGCTGCGAGTTTTACGGGCGGCATTTTTGTCCATTTTAGACATGTTGATTTCGGCTGGAGGCCTGATCTCTAGGTCATTGCCTGGCAACCATTTGACGCCCACGCCAATGCTGACTAGAACCTCTATGATTCGGTAAACTTCTTCAATACGAGGCATGTGCTTGAACCGAGTCGTTCCCTTGTTGAGCAGCGCTGCAAATAGTAAACAAACGGCTGCGTTCTTAGACACGTTAGTGGCAATACTGCCACTAAGCTCGTGGCCACCTTCGATACGCAGGTTAACGGCACTTGTACCTAGGGTAATAAGTGGCTTCTTGAGGACGTCGCTGATACGACCGAGTGTTTCAAGGCTAAGGTTTTGTTTGCCGTGCTCTATACGGTTTACGGCCGACTGACTGGTGCCGAGTTTACGGGCAAACTCGGCCTGGGTCATGCCGCGTTCTTGCCTTACTTGATAAATAAGATGACCTATTTTCTCGTTGGTATCTGACATAGTGGAGCATATTATACCTTATGCGGTATACCGATGCAAGACTAAAATGCAATCACTTTTCCACCATTATAGCGCACAATAAGCTAAACAATGGTCAAAACTACAGCATTCTGGGGCGGACTCCTGATGTACAATACTTGTATGATTTAGCGTCTTCTCTACACCGTCGCAAAATATATGAAGTTACAGAGGGAGTATCGGCCATGAATGACACAGCGATTTGGGATTTAATCAAAGCAGAAGAAAAGCGCCAGCGTGAGGGGCTAGAACTAATACCCTCCGAAAACTATGTGAGCCGCGATGTCCTGACGGCTCTGGGCAGCGTCTACACAAACAAGTACTCAGAGGGCTATCCTGGCAGGCGTTATTACGGTGGGCAAGAATTCACTGACCAAGTCGAACAGCTAGCAATTGACCGTGCTAAGCAGCTATTCAAGGCCGATCACGCCAATGTGCAGCCGCACTCTGGTGCACCAGCAAACGAAGCAGTCTATAGTGCTTGGTTAGAACCCGGCGATACGGTGTTGGCCATGGACCTTAGCCACGGTGGACATTTGACACACGGCGCACCAGTTACGCGCAGTGCCAAGCTATACAACTTTATTCGCTACAAGATGAAGGACCCAGCCACCGGCGAGATTGACTATGACGAGCTGCGTGAATTAGCTATAGAACACAAGCCCAAGATTATATTAGCTGGCTTTAGCGCCTACCCACGGGAGCTTGACTACGCTAAATTTGCTGCTATCGGTAACGAGGTCGGGGCACTACTTATGGCAGACATGGCACATATTGCCGGCTTGATTGTCGGTGGTGTGGCTAAGAACCCATTTGACTACGGCTTCCATGTTATTACAACTACAACCCACAAGACATTACGCGGCCCAAGGGGCGGGCTCATATTGAGTAAGGGTGTCGTCGGCAACCCACTACGTGCTCCAGAGAAAACACTCGAGAATATACCAACCCTAATTGACCGATCGATTTTCCCCGGCATGCAAGGTGGCCCACACATGCATGTTATTGCCGCTAAGGCAGTTGCATTTGGTGAGGCCCTGAAGCCAGAGTTTAAGTCTTACGCTGCACAAATTGTCAAAAACGCAGCTGCACTAGCTGATGCTTTGCAGGATCGTGGTTTCCAGCTTGTAACGGGAGGCACTAGCAACCACTTGATACTTGCCGATGTTTACAAGAGCTTTGGTATAGACGGTGGGGTGGCAGAGCTAGCGCTGGATAAGATAGGGCTGACTCTCAACAAGAACGCCGTAGCCGATGATCCGCTGCCGCCATTCCGTCCAAGTGGCATTAGGCTAGGTACACCGGCCATCACCACCAGAGGACTTACAGAAGAGCACATGGTTATGGTAGCCGAATGGATGAAACAGGCTATAGATGCCCGTGAAGACGAATCAATACTTAACAAGTTAAGTATTGAGGTAGTATCGTTTGCCAAGCAGTTCCCATTGCCAAGTGATTTAGAATAGTTTAAGGACGATACTTAACAAGTTAAGTATCTAGATAAGTTCTGGTTCTTGTTCGAGTGTAATGCCGAACTTCTGATAGACGGCATCTACTATCTTTTGTTTGAATATTTTAAGTTGTGAAGTGGTCCTAGCTGACTCGTTAACAAGCACCAGCGACTGCTTTGACCAAGTTGCCATACCTGTTTCTGGGTCATGGACATCTTTGAATCCTGCCTGGTCCAGCAGCCAGGCCGCAGATAATTTAACACCACCTTCAACATTCCAATGAGGCATATCAGGGTAGTCATTGGACAAACGGAAAAATGTTTCACCGTCAACAATAGGGTTTGCAAAGAATGAGCCATTATTAGCCACAAATGCTGGATCAGGTAATTTGTTTGATCGGATATCAATTACGGCTTGCCGGATGACGACTGGCGTGACTGTTTCTATCTTGTGGTCTGTAAAATATTGTTGAAGGGCGGCGTAATATGGTGGCTGGGGTTGGGTCTTTTGTAAAAAGAAGGTCACGGAGGTGATAAAAAAGCGACCACGATCTGTTGTTTTAAAACGGCTGGTTCGGTAACCAAAATTACATTCACTGCCCCGTATAGTAACAAACTTTTTCTCTAGATTATCGTAAGCCTCGATTGTTGTAATTGTGTTGGCGACCTCAGCTCCGTAAGCGCCTACATTCTGGACCGGTGTTGCCCCGACAGTCCCAGGGATAAGTGACAAGTATTCAATGCCACTCAGGCCCAGTTCAACGGTCTTGGACACAAATTCGTCCCAGTTCATACCACTGCCAGCTGTCAGATATTGCCCAGTGTCGTAGTCACCGGCAACTTCTAGACCAAATATTTTGTTTACAATTACCAACCCGGGATAGCCGTCATCGTCCCAAATAAGATTACTGCCGACACCTATCATCATAGCTGGCACTTTGTGTTCGTCTGCCCAGGTTAGAGCCTCGACGACTTCCTGGCGAGAATTAACGTCGGTCATGTAGGCTGCCTTGCCTCCCAGGCGCATCGTAGAGTAGGCAGATAGGGGTACGTTTTCAAGTATAAACATGTAACCTATATTCTATTCTTTTATTGATTGAGGAGCAACGCGGGTGTAACATAGTTGCAGGATGACAGACAAAAACGAGGACTACCCATTTAAAGTGTTAGGCGTTCGGCTCAAGGGCTTACGTGAGAAATTGCGCGAGAGTATGGCCGAAGTTTCTGGGGCTGTAGAAATCGAAATTGATATGCTGACAGATATCGAGCTTGGCAAAAACCGCCCTAGCGAAGACATATTGCTACTTATGATCAGCCACTTTGCCATCAAGGACGATGAAGCCACCAAACTCTGGGAGTTAGCAGGCTACGAGCAAGCAGACACGGGTGCAAGTAATATGAGCACCGACGAATTTGGGACTATCAAGAACGCTGTTATGGTCATGCCCGTAGATGTTAGGATCGCTTACACGGATATGGCACACGTCATGGTTAACGAGCATGGTGTTGTTATGAACTTTATGCAGACCAACGGTCTCAATAACCAGCCTATGGTCATATCAAGACTTGGTATGAGCCGCGAACACGCCAAGAGCGTCTTAGAGCTATTACAGAAAACCCTTGGTTCATTTGACCAGTCTGGCCAGAAGGCCTTGTCTGAGCCACAAATAAAAGAAGACGCTGACACCAGCAAGTCAGACTCTAAGAAACAAAAGTAAGCATCATATACAAAAGAGGTTGCGGGATACGCAACCTCTTTATTATTGGGGGAACACTTACAAAGTTCTAGGAGCTGCTGTTACCGCGCCGGCTTGCGCGGCCACCTTTGGCTCTGGCCTCCGTGGTGAGGTTTTTGCCTCCAGTTGCTTTACCGCCTTTGCTAGCAATTTCCTTTTGCTTTGTCGGGTCCATAGATGCAAACCCTCTGTCTGACCGTGCCATAGTGCACTCCTTTCGCTTAGTTTGCTACTCAATCATACCCAGTGATAAGCATGTGGACTATGAGATAAACCACATTGTTATGGCTGCTCTACCGTGTTTTTACCAGATGTGCTAATCTGTAAAGGTTCTTTAATGTCAGTAGGCGTATAACCTACCCACGTCAACGCGCACCGGTAGCTCAGTGGATTAGAGCATCTGTCTTCGGAACAGAGGGTCGCTGGTTCGAACCCAGCCCGGTGTACCAAAAAGCTTATGCTTAAACTCCTCGTAATAGAGGAGTTTTTATTTGCTATAATTTTGCTATGGGAAACTTTTCAGACAAAGCCCAAGGATCAAACAGAATTGTATGAAACCAAACATTAAAGAAAGCGTAACTTTAAAAATATTGGGAATAATCGAGGCAGTTCTAGTACTTCTAACAGTAGTTCTATATTTAATAACTCGAGATTCTTCTGATTTTTCAGGGTTCGCTGTAGCTTATTCTGGGATCGCAGCAATATTAGTTTTCTTGACCATGATTGTTATCTTTGTATTCACAAGCAATAAGGGCTGGCCGGCACGACTAGTTAGGCTTTTTGTGGCAGTCATTACCTTAGGCATTATTTTTTATCTATTGCCAGGGAATCATTAGGAATTAATAGCGAATGAAGTTCTAACCCCCTGGGTAATGCTGTACCACGGAAAATGAAACGCTCCTACTTGAGTAGGGGCGCTTCATTTTGCGCCGTTTACGGGGTCAAAATTCGAGCTAAAGTTCGGTCATAAGTCTGTTGCCCTAGTACCCTCTGCGCACAGATTAATGTGCACTACCTTGCCGGGTGTACCAACTGAGATCGAGTTAGTATACGCCAGAACTGTGCCTACTTTTGTTATGATAGTGGAATGAAGATTGTCAATCGCAAAGAAAAGGCCACACCAAGCATTACGGCCGTTGGCGATTGGGGCGAATTACCTGTTCGCATAAACATCGTAAACTGGCGCTCTGAATCTGAATTTTCACCTGATGAGCTACATTTTCACCTGAAAGGAACAGAGACGTATGCAGTCCTGGAAGGATCTGCAATTTTTGAAGTAAACGGCCGTGAAGTGAACGTGGATTCGAGACATGCCCTAGTTATTGAACCCCGGGAAAAACATCGCCTGAGAGAAATTACGGATTACCCGTACTTGTCCGTGATCGTTAATACCATAAATGATAATTCAGATAGAGTCAAGGCTTGACGGTATAAACAGGGATTCGGTTCAAGGTTCGACCTTCAAGGACGCGCACAGGTGCTTGAACCGAGCACGCCGCAAGAAGTAAACATCTCCCCGGGTGTACCAAAACATAAGTCTTATATACAACTCTTATGTTTTTTTATATAGTGTTGGCATGAAGAAAGATCAAAAAGGTTTCAGTACGGTAGAGGCGATCATAATAATAGTAGTGTTGGGCATTGTAGGCTTTGCTGGCTGGAGGGTTTTGGGCAGCAAGAATGCGAACCAGTCTGTGACAAACGGTGGTACTCCAACTTCGGATCAAAACCAGACAACAAGCAAGTCCACTACAGCTGAGCAATTAATTTGGCAACAGACCGACGGCGGCTGGCAATCTACTAGCACTCCACCAACCTGCAGTCAGCCAATTGCGAAGATGCCCGTCGATATTAGCAAGATTACCTCCGTTCTTTATCCTGGGCAAACCCGTGGCGGCAACTACAAACCTCATGGTGGATTTCGATTTGACACTATAAAGGATAATAAAATCACTATGACAGCTCCTTTCGATGGATTCCTGGTGCGTGGTGCTCGCTACATAGCCGAAGGTGAAATCCAGTATACCTTCGATGCGATGAATAACTGCGGCATCATGTTCCGGGTCGGACACATTCGCGAGCTGCCTGCTAATCTCCAGAAGATTGCCGATACTTGGCCGGAAGCCACAGCTAGTTCCGCTACCCAAAGCATCAATCCTGCAGTTCTTGTTAAACAAGGCGAGGTTATGGGTATAAAGGTGGGTATCACCGCTTCTTCGAACACATTTTTCGATATGGGTATTTATGACTACCGCCAAACTAACGAGGCAAGTAAATCTCAGACATACCAGACAGCACATGCAGAGGACAAAGAACTATCGTGGCATGCAGTTTGCTGGCTCAAAGACTGGCTACCTGCAAATGACGCAGCCGCACTCGCTAAGCTACCAGCCGGAGATCCAGCCAGCGGTAAATCCAGTGACTACTGCAAGTAGGAACCAATCTTAAGGACGTTCTAGTCAATATTAAAGCGCTGTACCAAGGAAGATAAATTCCCCTTGTTTTAGTAGTATATCCTGAATACTAGTACTAATAGGCGTCAAGCCGGACAAGATTAGGTATATACGCTGTGTATATCTTTTGAGGAGCGATGTAACCCCCAGTTTTAACCCAGATGACTTTGTGAGTGCACAGTGGCTGACTCCTACCGAGGTGATTAACAAAATAGATGAGGGCCACCCCGCAAAGACGAATCTCCGCGAGACGGTTGTAATGCTACAGGATTACCTGGCTAGGTAACAGATATTTTCTGCTTTTTGATAAGTAGTTGCCATGTCACTGAGTGAATAAGGCGGTGGCTATAGCTACTAGAGTAGAATTTCTCACAATGTGTCTAGACAGATAGTGTAGAATATACGGGTGAAAGAAATTATTCCGTTTGCACAGATACAACTGCACCGTGTTACTGAAGTAGCTAGCGATATTTCAGGCCAAGCCAAGGAGCATTTTGATGCCTTAATGACCACCAAGACGCTTTCTAGAGTTCTTGGTGGCTTTGCGTTAGTCTCTGCGGCGGACCATTTTAGTAAACGCAATCTTGTTCGTGGTACGGCATATGTCGGGATTGGCATGTTCTACACAAATCAAACTCGTCAGAACAACCTAAACCCCGTCGATCTCGGAAATCCTTTGTCTGACCATCCCCAGTAATAGCGACTCTGGTAATTGATTATCAGTAGTAAACTGCACAGTGCCTTTTGAAATCTTATGGGCTCCTAGTTGATCTTCAAAAGCCACAATGGCTTGGCTGCCAGGGAAGATACTCATATGGTCTTTGAACGCCTGGTAGGCGATTAGGTATTTTGTTTTGTATCTAAATGCCGGCATACCATAGCTGATTACCTCCTGGGCGTCTGGCACATGCTGATTTACGATATTACGGATTCTTTGCAGCGCGTCGCGTTCTGGCTGTGACAGGGTAGCAAGGTGGTCGTCAATTTTCTTCATATGACTATTGTAGTACAGATTTAAGCAGGTGGTTTATTGGAAGACAAACAAGCTGACGTTGCCGGCTGACGTTGGTTGCACACCGGCTTCAACGGCATTATTGTGCAAGAAAGTTCGTTTTACATGTTCATTTTGGGTCCAAGTAGCGGCAACTGGGATAGCCTCGTAGTCACGGACTACTTGAAGCCGATGTTTTAGCAGTGCCGTCCAAACTCCTCGTCCTGCAAGCTCCGGGTCGGTAAAGGCAGCTCCAAGTTCTATCATCGGCCTGTTGCTTACCACTGATGTTGATCGCCAGCTTTTCATGTGCCGAGGATTGGGAACTTCTATTAAGCCGTGTCCGACAATGCGCCCTACATCGACAGCGACATATCGCTTAATAGCCTCCCGTGCGTACAGACGGTTACCGAGCGCCTCTGGTGCTATTAACTCAGGGTCAGGCAGCCGTGTGGCCGCTTGGGAGCGTATGTGCAGGTCGACAATTTCCATACGGTCATTAATGTTTGCTTCACGGATTTCCATCTTTATATCATAACAAACAATGGAATCTGATGAAGGATCTTCTATATCTTACTGCGCCTGGAGTACCCTAATTGTACTAGAACTTTTGTGATGGCACGTCACATGCAAAACCAGGAGTAGGGGATCCGCTCTTAGGGCCGAGCAAATTCATCAAGTTGGTTTTGTGAGGCTCGTTGAATACACTAAAAGGGCATACTGACATGGTCTCACCTGGCTTTGGTGCCTCAGCTGCAACACCTACAGCAAAGTCAAAGTCATGTGCAGTTGGGGTACCAGATGTTGAGCCTAGTGACTCGCCGGCTTTTACTCTAATAGCTTTTAATGGAATAACTCTTTCTGGTATATCTAAACCGCCGTTTGCATAGTCACCGCTTGCCAAGTCGCCAGCAGGGTATGTTGCTTTAATATCCGCCCGGGGGTCAGTTATATGATTGAATCTGTAAACAGTCCCACAGTCTACCTGGAAGAACATGTCGTAATCGTTGCCATTCTTGCCATTTTCTACAAATACTTTATGACGGATTTTAAATAACACACCGTCAGCAGGAGCAAATATCTTTGCCGAGCCACTCTTTACCCAAGGGTAAACAAAACGCGGGTCATTTGTATCCTTACCGAGCGTCACCAGCTTTATGTTAGAAACGTCAAATGGGAGTTCTTTAAACGCCCCTTTAGCATTAGCAAGTGCGGGCTCTGGCGTACAGCTGGAGGTTTTACTGTCTTTGCCCGTTTCGTCTGCGGCCTTGAAGCTACTATCTGTGTTGGCGTTCTTTAGATTTATACAGGTATCGTTTGCCTTACTTGGGTCCTCGCCGTCCTTACTGTAGTGAGCTAGACATTCATTTAAACTCGCGAACTCACCGTATTCACCAGAGGATGACTTAGCATTATTACTCTTTGAGCCGTTCATCACCCTATAACCGGCAAAACCGACTATCGCTACCACAGCAACTATTACTACTATAAGTACGTGTGCAAAGCCATTCTGATCTTTCTTTGTGCCCATTACGCTTATGATAAACATCAGGATGTATATATGCAACAAATAATGGAGTTGTGGATTATATTTCGGCGGAAACGGCTGTAAAGAGGCCCATCAATCCCGTTTAGCGGGCCGATAATTCGTGAAGTCGATGACTATTCCCGCTAGGGCTAGATCGTCACCTTGTCGAGCAATGATTTTTCCTCTATCGTATAGAGTTTTGTAATCGCCTGACTTAGTCTTAATCCTATAGGTTGACTGATATATAGGCACTTTCCCGCTCAGATGATCCTCCATGGCTTTCATTGTGTTGTCGTGATCATCGGGGTGTAGCAGATTTGTAAAAGCTGTGTAGTGCACAAAATCGGATGTCTCTTTTTCATCGTAACCTAGTAGCTTTATCTTGTTAGGGCTGAAAAATACAGCACCGCTGGGTAGTTCCATAATCCACCAGGCCATATCGGCCGCTTCAATCGCGTCCTCTATCATGGCTGACTCATTCCCCATACCGTAAAAAATCATAAGGCATCTCCCAATCAATAAGCTTGCACTAGCATTGTGATGTTATTCGGATACTTAAGCAGTGACGGTTGTCACACAGTGGTCTTAACCTGTGCGTATCGTTGGATAGCAAGAGCAGCCCAAAGTATGGCATTGAGAAGTGCCATCGCAAACGAATACCACAGGGACAAACTGAAAAATACAATAACTTCGGGTATAAGGAACAACGCCGTAAGGAAACTTGTGGCTATTCGCGGCTTCTGAGTACCAACTAGCGATGGCAGCAAAGCAACGTTAAAAGCCAATACGCTGATAGATAAAACAATATCTTGCCAGTTGTTCATGTACACACTATAGCAAAAGACTAACCCAATATTCTTACATAGACCCTAGCCCAGGGAGAGGAGGCTTACCTAACAGGAGTCCTATATTTCAAAAGTGATTGATATGCAGTTATACTAATTGCAATGTGGTTTATATATGCTCTACTTGGTGCCCTCGGTAAGTCGTACTCAGGCTTCTTTAGAAAGAAAATCGCCAAGAGCGTCAGCGGGTCAATGTATATATGGGTAGGTTATACCCTGATACTTTTGGTCCTCACTCCATTTATGATCCCCCAAATGCCGGATGTGTTAAATGCGATTACTAGACTTCCGTTAATTGTGTTTGGTGCAGCATTCTCTTATATGGTTGCTACGCAATTAAACCTGGAAGCGCTTAAACGTGAAGACTTATCTTATACCGCTCCGCTCAACGCATTTGTGCCGGTTTTTACATTAGGAATTGCATTTTTATTTCTGGGAGAAAGCCCGCCAAGACTCGGCTTTGTTGGCATTATATCTGTCGTAATTGGCGCGTATATTGTGAGCATTAAACCAGAGCGAATAAACTGGTACGATCCACTAAAGCGCCTATTAACTAGTACTGGCGCCCAGTTAAGCTTAGGGGTCGCATTATGTTATGCCATTAATACCATCCTAATGAAAGTCATCTCTAATAATGGATACAACGCATTTGTGATCTTGTACGTAACGACACTCGTAGGTTGGCTGTTGTTACTGAATGTACCTTTAACAAGACGAAATGAACTAAAGGCAATAGGAAGGTCCGACAAGCTTGCAGTGCTGGGTGGTAGCCTAGGTTCATTTGCCGGCAGCTTCTTCCATATCTTAGCGCTTGCAAACACTTATACGAGTTATGCGACGGCCGTACGCCGCTTAGATGCCGTGATCTCCGTGCTTCTAGGTTGGCGCTACCTAAAGGAGCAGAATATTCGAAATAAATTAATAGGTAGCATTGTCATGACAGTGGGTGTAATAGTCATGATACTTTCGTAACATAACCCTTAGAGACAATCCAAAAGAAAATACCATGCGGCGAGGCATGGTATTTTCTTTTGGAGGGCCAGGTGGGGGCAGTGCACTTCTGCTGTCATGCTCGGTGCAAGCACCTGTGCGTGGCCTTGAAGACCGAACCACACGACTACTGTATTTTCTGAAGAAAATCCAAGTCGTGGCTTCGAGTCCGACAAGAACGTCAAATTAAAATACCCTACGGCGAGGTAGGGTATTTTAATTTGGAGGGCCAGGTGGGACTCGAACCCACGACATTCTGCTTAAGAGGCAGACGCTCTAACCAGCTGAGCTACTGGCCCGGTATTAGACTTTCACATTGTCTGTAGTGCAGACAAATCATATATGCCACTTTGCCCAGATGCTCGCATAAGCTCACAACTGTGCTGGACCTAAAGTCGTATATTGTTAAGTGTCTCCTTTTTTGAAAAGACCAGATGATTGTAGCAAGGTACCTCTGTTTTTGCAAGATCTGATTAGTTTGTTATAGTTATGCTTATACATTTTACTTAAAAACAAGGATAACCCCAATGAATGATCAAAAACCACTACAGTTCCAAGCAGGAGCCCTGGACTACTTTATTTACACGATAGTAACCATCGTTCTGGTCTACATACCAATTTTTGGTTGGGCATATTTGCTCAACTACTCGGGCTCATGGTTCTCGAAGCGCGCACTCGTAACAGGTAAGAATGTTGAATTTAATGCTGGCTACCTCGAGAGTCTTAAGTTCGTATTCATTAACGTGTTACTACTGATCGTTACTCTAGGTATCTATAGCTTCTGGTTCTATCCTAAGATGTACCGCTACGTAGCAGATCACGTAGCCTTTGCAGGCGAAGTTGCAGCACCAGTTGAGGCTACTCCTGTAGGCCCAGTATTCGAGACACCAGTCCAGCCACAGGCGCCAATTGCTCCCGAGTCCCCAGTTGCACCATCGGCTCCCGTAGCCCCAGAAAATGTCATCACTCCACAAGCCGCAGGTCCAACAGAACCAATCAATCCTCAGGTTTAGCAGCAAACCTTGAGCTAAGGTGTTACAATACACTTCGTGAAATTACTCAACGGCAAAGAGCTCGCAGGTTACATACAACAACGCCAAGTCCAACAAGTTCGGGCACTTGTTCAGCATTCCAACATTTTGCCTAAGCTAGCAATCGTGCAAGTTAAAGATGACCCGGTTATTAATACCTATGTCCGTTTAAAGAAGCGTTATGGCGATGAACTGGGCATAGAGGTAGAATCACACCATCCAACCCAAAACGAGGTCCAGCAGGTAATAGAAAAACTCAACCAGGATGATACCGTACATGGAATTATCGTGCAGTTGCCATTGACTGATCCAACCCAAACCGATGAGATTGTAAATATGGTCATCCCCTCAAAGGATGTCGATGCACTTGGCAAAAATCCCGACTTTGAGCCCGCTACACCGATGGCTATTATGTGGCTTCTCGCTGGATTTAATGTTGACCTGCGCGGCAAGAAGATATTGCTGATAGGGCGCGGTAAATTGGTAGGAGCCCCACTAGAAAAGCAACTTAAAGAGTCCGGCATGGACGTATCCATCGCGGACCGCTCAACTAAGGACCTGGCCGAAGAAACATTGGCAGCAGACGTGATTATTACGGCAACGGGCAGCCCAGCAATTCTATATTCCAGCATGATTAAAGAAAAAGCTGTCGTGGTAGATGCCGGTGTAGCTAGTGAAGACGGCAAAACCGTTGGTGATGTAGCACCAGAGCTTTATGAGCGTGATGACCTAACTATCACCCCTGAGAAGGGTGGGGTAGGGCCGTTAACGGTCTGTGCCCTCTTCGAAAACGTCATCCGCGCCGCAAAAAACATAACCAAGAGTGATGCTTAGTCTCGGGATTATAAGTGGTCTCGTAAATTTATTGGGGACCGGAGTGTATATAGCTGCGGTCCTGAAGAAGAAGTCATCGCCTGAACGAGCAACGTGGTTTATATGGACATTAATGGGATCAGTAGCGTTTGCCAGCCAAGCAGCTATTGGCGCGGGTGACTCACTATGGTTTGTTGGTCTCCAGACGGCAGGCGTCGCAGTCGTATCTGCTCTGTCTATAAAATACGGAGAAGGTGGCTTTAATAGGAGCGATAGCACGTTTGTACTACTGGCCTTAATGGGGACCATTCTGTGGCTGGTAACAGATAACGCTTTGTTCTCACTACTGATGGTTGTGGTTGTTAGGGCAATTGGGGTGGGTGTAACCGTAGTAAAGACATATGCCCATCCTCTTTCAGAGACAGCCCTACCTTGGTTTCTGTACGCGGTTAGCGCAGTCTTAGCAATGATATCTGTAGGTAGGTTAGACCCAGCGTTGCTACTGTATCCGGCATACGTACTTATTGCTGATTTTGCAGTGATGTTTGCAAAATATCATAGATCTCTGCAGGTATCTCGTCTGGCCCGGGAGCTCGCCAGTTATAACCATTCGGAATCTCAAAAGTAAACCTAGACTCAAGCTCTGGATATGTTGCGAATGCAAGTTGCATAGCCGAGCGCGATTCTTTGACTTCACCGACACAATCTAGCGGCTTATCACCTTCTATACCAAGTAGTTGCCGGTAGGTAGATTCTAATGTTGGGTCTAGTAGGAGATTCTTACCCCATAACTTTTCTAGCTCAGAGCGTTCAATAAAGGGAGTCAGCGCTAGGAATACGAAGGCACATTTAGGGCATTCGCCACACCAGGACATATGGTCACTGGTGTGCACAAACGCGCGGTTGCAGGAGCTAAAGACATCTTTATATTTATCGAATCCAATCTGCGCGAATAATTCGCTAATACGGAGTTCACTAAAAGGACGAAGTAAGGAGTAATAACGTAACGTGTCACCGAAGTGATGCTGGAGTAACGTCTGGAAATCTGACTCGAATTCCTGTGACTTAGAGTACTGGTGGTTGATGGAAGCGCCGTTATATTCAAGAGTGGGTTCGTTAGCTGACTGTTCGTTGGACACCACTACATCACGCTTGCCAGAAAGTATCGCTACGATTGAACCAACACAGGCAAATATGGCAGAAATTGGCACGTGGCCATTTAATGCACCCTGTTTGTTAAGCTCGAGTAGTTGTGGATCCCAGGCTCGTTCAACCCAGTAGTGTGGTAAGCCAACCCGGTCAACCAGAGGGCTGAGCTGTGATTTGTGGCCAAGACTCCAAGTTGCAAGATTTGCTTGCGTCCTGAGTAGTTCTACACTAACCAGCGAGTCTTTACCGCCACCCAGCCCAACTAACTGCCCTGCTCCCTCAATACTTAACATGTTAAGTATTGAGTCCGTTGTAGCTCGAAAGGGAACAGCAGTCTGAGGGTCTAGCTGGTTGATATAAAAGAACTCACCGAGTCCCCTCTGGTACGTCTTTCTAAAAAAACTGGCTGTTTGCTCGTCAAGTTGACCTGACTCGATGCGTATCTCGGGCGCAACGTACGCCTTATAGTAGGAGACACCGGCCATAAAGAAAAGTAGCTGGCAGGCTCTATCAAAAGCCAGCTGATCATAATCTACAAAGTCAAAACCAAAAGTATATGTCTCTGTAAATGTTAGTGAATCATCGTAACCATATTCCAAGTTCAATATCTTGGTGCTAGGGTCAAAGCGGTATGATCTAAACACAAACGATTGATATTTGCTCATAGCGCATCCACTACTTGGTTGAACTGTTTCCCGCGATCTTCAAAATTCTTAAACATGTCAAAGCTAGCAAAACCAGGGGATAATATCACTGCGTCACCGACTTGGGCTTCGGCACTTCCCGCGGCGACCACACCTTCCATGGTTTTTGTTTCAGGCTGTACATAATTTTTGAAGCCAAACTTTTTGAGATTCTGAACAATTCGATCACCAGAGGTACCGATAACGACTATTTTTCTAATCTCGGATTTGTATGAGTTGAGTGATTTGCAGAACTCAGTTAGATCAAGCCCCCGTTCGTGGCCACCAATAATAACTACTTTGTTACCCGGGATTGCACCAATGGCTGCAATTGTGGCGCTTGGTTGACTGGCGAATGAATCGTTGTAATATCGAATACCATTTACTTCACGACGAAATTCAATCCTAAAGGGTAAGCCAGAGAAGTTAGTAACGGCCTTCTTTATTGCTGCCACGTCTTGCGTTACCTGCCAGACAGCTGTGATTGCGGCACAAACGTTCTGCCAGTTGTGCTTGCCGAGCAGCTTTATTTCGCTGATTTTGCATATTTCTTGGTTATGTATAACTACGGAATCGCCTTTAATGATAGCCCCAGGAATATCGAAGTAGGGGATTTGTTCGCCTTCAGAAGCGTCGGCAATACTTTCGGATATCTCGTTCTTGGCGTAATAAATTGCAACATCGTCGCTGGTTTGATGAATAAACAGCTGTTGTTTGGCGGCGATATACTCCTCAACGTCCTCGTGCCAGTCCAAATGTTCGGCAGAGATCATTAGGCACACGGCAATGTGGGGCGAGTATTTTAGGTCAATGAGCTGGAAATTGGCTAACTCAAGTACGACCCAATCATCAGGTTGGATATCATCTTTTAGCAGCTCGAGAGGTGGAATGCCGATGTTCCCCCCTAAATGCACCCGCTTACCAGCGGACTGAAGCATACGAGTGATGAGCGTGCTGGTTGTACCCTTGCCCTTAGTCCCTGTGACGCCGATGATATTTTTAGAAGGACAGGCATTAAAGAATTCGTTTGTGTTACTAGTTACTTTATCTAGTATATTGGGGTTTTCTGGATTTGCTGCCACGATATCCCGGGGGTGTAGTATAGGTGTTCGTACTAAGACATCAAACTGATCAAGGTTTTTTAGATAATCTTGTCCGAGCTGAGTCTTTGCACCGTCTGGTACTTTAAGTTCACTGTTCATATCACAGATTGTTAAGTCATTGCCGGACGTGCTCCAGTATTCATATGCAGACTGGCCTTGGCCTGCAAATCCTAAAATAGCTATCTTCATTACATCAAGTATCAAGTATTATCTATTAACTATCAAGAACTGAGTTCGTCTTTGACCATCTCGGCTACTTGCCGTGGGGTCATTTCGGCCTTAACAATAAAGCGCCGTACGTTCAGAGATTTAACCGCAGCCGGTGCTTCTTGCTCACCCATGTTAGTCAAAATAATAACTTTTATGTCTTTGCCCCAACTAGTTGCTCGTAACTTTGCAAGCATCTCGTCGCCGGTCATTTCGGGCATCATAAGGTCGAGTAGGATAATGTCCGGGCGCATCTTGTCCGCTAGCTCGAGGCCGTATTTGCCATTCTCGGCGGTTTCAACTTCAAAACCTTCCGCCTCAAACTTCATGCGGTACATTTGGCTAATAGCCTGATCATCCTCGATAATTGCAATCTTGGTCGCCATAGCTTAACTATACAAGCAGTACGGAGGAAAAACAAAGCTTGCTTGGTTTTTCCGAGTAACTGCGCCGTAAACGAAGTTATACAAGCCAAACGGAGAAAAATGAAGTTTACTTCATATTTTCGAGTATCGTGCCATGACCGAATTTATGCAGATATTCTCTTACATTTGTCGGCCTTACTATAGACGCAGCTAGAATTTTCATGGCGTTCAGTTAATAATTCGATCACAGTGATATATACAAGGAGGGTAGTTTTATGAAAGACCCGATTTCTCTTATGTATAAGCGACAGGCTCGGCAATTACAAACCAAATCCAAAGGCCAGAGCCACAATAAGCCAATGTTAGTCGGCCAGTTACACCGCAGGCACAAGTAGTTTATTTAGGAAGTGAATTTATCAGTTTCTCTAGGGCGGTCATCCCGCGGTGGAGCGTTGGAAGGTCTGCACCGTAAGATAGCCGCACGAAGCCGTGGAGCCTTGAGAAGGCTCTGCCAGGGACAAGTATAAGCTCGTGTTCGGCAGCCCTTTCAACGAACTCTAGATCGGTCATATCGTTCGGTGCCTTGAAGAAAGTAAAGAAAGATCCACCCGAACCGTGCACCTCAATACCCATTTGCTCCATATGAGTCATAACGAAATCACGCTTCTCCCTATATTTTTGCGTCAAGTTAGGGCGGTGTTTGAGAGCTTCTAAAGCAGCATGTTGTGCAATAGTTGACGAGGACATAACAACGTACTGTTGGAGCTCATTAATTGCTTCAATTATCTCACTCGGCCCAGATATATAGCCTACTCTCCAGCCCGTCATGGCGTATTCCTTAGAAAACCCGTTCATGGTAATAGTGTTTGGATAGATACTGCCAATACTGAAGTGAGGTACGTCGTATACAAAGTGTTCGTAAATCTCGTCAGAGATAACGAGCAAGTTGTGGTGCTCCGCAATCTGGGCGATCTTACGCAACGTCGCCTCTGTATAAACAACCCCGCTTGGGTTGTTTGGTGAGTTAATAACTATAAGCTTGGTGCGGTTAGTAATACTCGCTTCTAGCGTGGGTAGGTCGGGTTGGAAAGTAGGCAACGTAGAACAATAGACAACATGTGCACCAACCATGCTTGCAAGGTGGGGATATGGTGGATAATAGGGGTCAAAGACGATTACTTCATCGCCGGGGTCTAATATTGCAAGGTAGACTAGCAGCTGCCCAGTGGTCAGACCAGGTACGATGGTGACAGTATCGGCTGTAGCTGGGACACCGTTTTCGTTACGGAGCTTTTCGGCAAGTGCAGCACGCAGCTCAGGTATTCCGTTTGCTGGGGCATAGGTTGTCTTGTCATGTTGGATAGCATGAATCCCGGCAGCTTTAATGTGCTCTGCGGTTAGCTCTTCAGGTATGCCAATGCTAAGGTCAATTGGGTTTTTGAAAGTTTGACGGCGGTGGACTGCATTTCGGAAGTCTCCGCTATCAAAAAAATCGAGTCGATGTGATATAAATGACATTTGTGTTTTGAATTTCCTGACCTTAGTATACAGCACATTTGATCAGATCAAATCTATAAAAAATCTAACAAACAGGGGGTGGCCGTGGTACAATCCGAGCAATCGATACAAAACAATAATGATGTAGTAGATTTCGAAATGACAAAATTGCTCCTACCACGCGGATATCGTCACGCAGAAAGCCTTCACTTCCGACTCCAACGTGAGCCGGAGAGCAAGTGGGTCCAGCGCGGTCAGACACGGTCGTTACATCTCTTTCATGCCATGGCCGCACGTGTGCCTGCGTATCGTGACTTCCTAAAAGCCAACAACTTTTCCCCTAGCGAAGTACGTGATATTAAGGACTTTTCCAAGATCCCATCTGTTGATAAAGACAACTATTTGCGCAAATACCCAAAGAATATGTTGTGTTGGGACGGTGAGTTTTCTCGTGGGCAATGGGTTATTTCAACTACATCTGGCTCAACAGGTGAGCCCTACTATTTCCCTCGCGAGCATTCCCAAGACTGGCAGTACGCTATTTCAGCAGAGCTATACTTGCGCAATAACTTCCATGTGCAGAAGCAGAGCACGCTTTACATTGTAGCGTTCCCAATGGGGGCCTGGATCGGCGGCCTGTTTACGTATGGCGCGCTTAAGATAGCCGCAGAAAACGGCGATTATGATCTCAGCATCATTACACCCGGTATTCATAAACAAGAGGTTATTAACGCCGTAAAACAGCTTGGTAAAGACTTCGACCAGATTATCATTGGTGCATATGCGCCATTCTTGAAAGATATTTTAGATGATGGCACTAAACAAGGCATCAAATGGGCAGACTATAACTTGGGTTTTGTGTTCTCTGCAGAGGCATTTACTGAGAAGTTTAGGGATTATGTGGCTAAGGTTGCTCAGCCAGCAGATCCGCTGCGGTTTTCACTGAATCACTACGGTACTGTAGACCTTGGCACTATGGCGCACGAAACCCCAGAAACAATTATGGTGCGCCGCCACCTGATCGAGACCGACCAGCTTAACTTACTCCTGCCAGAGCCAAAGCGACAACCAACACTGGCGCAGTATAATCCTGAGTTGTTCTACTTTGAGGAGCAAGACCATAATTTGTTCTGTACTGCCTACAGTGGTATTCCGTTGGTACGCTATGACCTTAAGGATTTTGGTGGTGTGTTAAGCCGATCGGAAGTTCATGAAAAGCTTGCAACCACGGGTTACGACTTTGAGAAATCAGCAAAAACTGCCAAAATCGACGACTCACTTTGGAATCTACCCTACGTGTATGTCTACGAACGAAACGATTTCAGTGTCAGTTACTATGCTTTCACCATTTACCCAGACTTTGTCCGCCGACCACTGCAACACGACAACCTGAGTGAAGTAAGTACTGGCAAGTTTGTTATGCATGTTGACTATGACGCAGAAGGTAGGCAGCGACTCAACATAAACGTTGAACTGAAAGCAGACGTGGCTCCAAATGATAAGCTTATTGCAGACATTCAGCATCTCATACATGCCGGGCTATACAATGAAAGCTCTGAATACCGTGAAACATTCAATATGGTCGGAGAGGTCGTCAAGCCAGTGATCTACTTGCATCAGTACGAGGATCCTGAGTACTTCCGTCCCGGGACCAAGCAGAAATGGGTAATCAAGGACTAGTCATGAAACAGATCCCGATGCATATCGGTAATTCGGAAATCAATGAATTTCTTGCGAACAACCAGGTTGAAGAAACCGTAGATATTTACCAACAACAACTTGAGGATCTCCAGAGCATCCACTATACAAATAATGCTCAGGAAGCGTGGGTGTACTATCCTTGGCATAAGAAATTACTTCACTGCGTCGACGCCGATGCGCTGTTTGCACTTCGTACCAACAGGAACAAATTGCTTATCACGGAGGAAGAACAACAACAGCTGCGATCAGCTGTGATTGGCGTAGCTGGCATGTCTGTTGGGTCGGGTATTGCTATAGGCGCAGTGTATTCAGGCATATCTGACACGATAAAGGTCGCTGACAGGGATACGCTGGACACCTCTAATCTAAACCGACTCCGTGAGTCGCTACTTGCAGTTGGTAAAGATAAAGTAGCGTTAGCCGCACAACACATCTACGAAATTAATCCGTTTGCTAATGTTCTGACTTTTGAACAGGGTGTGACGATGGATACTCTTGATGATTTCTTTGACAATCCAAAGTTGTCCGTAGTCGTGGACGAAATAGATGATTTCAAGATGAAGGTTCAGCTGCGATTAATGGCTAAAAACCGAAAAGTCCCACTACTTATGTTCACAAGTCTTGGGGATAACATTCTGGTTGATGTTGAAAGATATGACATAGATCCCAATCTTCAGATTTTCAATGGTCTACTCGGGGATGTGCCCAGTGATGTACTGGCAAACCCGGACATAGGTCCCGATGACATCCGCCGATATTCCGTTCAGCTTGTTGGACAACAATATATTCCGACGCGCGCACTTGAATCACTAACAAAAATGGGCACAGAATTAGTCGGTCGTCCACAGCTGTACAGCACGATAGCCATCGATGGTGGGCTGGCAGCCTATACGATTCGTCAGATTGTACTTGCTAACGAACCGATCTCTGGGCGATATTTTGTATCATTCTCTGATTTGGTACAAATACAAAACGATGGCCTAGAAGTTACGCCAGAACGCCAAGAAATTCTTAAGCGACTCGGGGGTCAATAAGTTTTTCTAATGGCCATCTAGGTGAATGCCTGGCTGACTGATCTGTTTTACCTAGCCTAAGAACATAAATGGGTCGCTCATTTATGCCAAATCGTTCTTTAACTTGTTGACGTGTCACTGGATCTAAAACCGATGCTCCCAGAGCGCTTGTTGCAATGCCAGCCATGGCTGCAAGCGTAGATACTTGGCTATATACCTGCCCAGCATTTATGAATGACTCTTTTCTGTCATCGTTACACGATACGATTAATAACGATGCTGACTGCAGAACAAGATGTTTAGATTTTTTACCTTGTGGTCCTCCCACGGGGGCATGCTTAACTGCAGCTTTAGAAACAAGAGACTGGATATTACTGAAACCGTGAGTAAATCCTGGCATACCGTCGTATTTGCGAGTTTGGTTGGTCCTTACCCAATTGCTCAGCTCACGTCGGTATAACGGTTTGCTCATAATTGACCCAATTGCTGCTTCTGTCATATCGCCGATAAACTCAATATCAGACCGCTCTGTGATTAACTTTGTCGTAACGCCGTCAAAGGTACCGCTGACAATATGGCTGAGCTCTTTCTGGTCAAGTGGTGTGGTATCGAAGGGGTGTCTGTTTGATACTCTAGAGGTGATGGCGTCCAGAAGAGCAGACTCTGCCTGAACTTCCTTTTTAATTTCAATTTGAGCAACATGTTTATTGTCTGGGAATAAAGTGATATTTAGTTCGTACCCAAAGCCACGGGCGGCAAGGCGAAGAGTAGAGAGGAATGTCCCAATACTGATATACGGCTCTACGCTGAGGAGGCCGGAGCCATCGATTGATAGGTGATGTCCTGGATGAATAGCCAGGAAAAGGGCGTTCCCCTTAGTGCTTAGTAGCCACGGTTGTGTATTGTGGCCGGAAGGTGCGAGTATTGCGTATCTAGCAAAATGTAGCAGCTTATCTGTTGCTGACATACTTTTATCGAATTTACTGTCGTCTATGTGCCACGCTTGGTAATTTGTTTTAACCATAAGAGTTACTTTTTCTCCTCAATATATTACCATTAGGGTAACACCATGTTAGTAGCTAGTATTATCCTTACAAGTATATCGCAAGTATTATTGGTACTATTTGTCTTCCTAAAAGGACGCAAGAATCTCACCAATATTCTTTTTGCCCTAATCGGTGTTTCATCCTTGGCGTGGGCACTGTCCAGTTATTTTAGTATTGTCCTATTAAACAGTCCTAATGTGATAGACGTAGTTCGTTTGATACTGTTTTGTGTTGTTTGGCAGAATACATTCTTCTATCTATTCGCCAAAGTGTTCCCGGATACGAACTGGCATTATTCCAAGAAGCATCTCTATGGATATCTTGTTTTTAGTGCGGCTGTCTCCGTCTCAACGCTTTCACCTATAGTATTCACGGGGGTGAAGGTCAGCGAAGGGTCTCCTGTTGCCATAGCTGGCCCGGGTATGTTGCTGTTTGTCGTCCACGCTTCTTTTTCTATCATTCAAGCCTTCCGCTTTCTTGGTAAAAAATATCAAAAGTCAAAAGGCACTTTGCGTAGACAGTTGCAGATTCTAATATTGGCATCTGTTTTAGTTTGGGTCGTAGTCCCTGTCACGAATTTTGCTATTACACCGTTACTCAAGACAACATTTTTTATCGAACTAAGCCCGGTATATACATTCATATTTGCTGGTATTATCGCTTATGCAATTATCTCTAGCAAGCTATTTGACATCCGTGCCGCTCTAGCGCGATCGGTGGGTTACATCTTGTCGCTTGGTTTTATTGGGTTACTGTTTAGTACAGCCGCGTACCTGGCACTTACTTGGATAGGGCCAGATCACTTAACTGACAGTTTTGAACGTGGAATATATATTGGTCTGGCTCTAGTCACCGCTTTGACGTATCCTTACGCGAAGGCCTTTTTTGAGAAAGTCACAACACGGCTTTTCTTTAAAGACGCCTATGATACTCAGGAGTTTTTGAACGAGCTAAACGAGGTGTTGGTACAAAAGATAGTACTCGACCCACTCCTATCTGCCAGTGCAAACATTATTTCTGAGAATCTCAAATCGTCTAAGACAACTTTTATCATTCGCGAAACGGCCTACTTCCCACTGCGCATCATCGGTGACCCAATTAATCTGAGTAAAGAAGATCACGAATTACTGAAAGAAAGGACTGTACAGGTCGCGGATAAGATAGTTGTCGCCGATCAGCTTGAGGAGAGTGATCAGTTACTAAGACGCTTCATGGTGGCAAAAGATATTGCTGTTCTGGGGCGCCTGGTGTCGAATGTAGAATACCTTATTGAGGGTGTTGGATACTTGTCACTCGGTCCAAAGCGTAATGGTGAACCATATAGCAAAAAGGATCTAGAAGTTCTTGAGATTATAACGAATGAACTTGTCATTGCTGTGGAAAACGGTCTACGATTTGAAGAGATTGAAGCGTTCAACAACACGTTGCAAGATAAGATTGACCTTGCTACCAAGCAGTTAAAGAGGACAAACGATAAACTTAAAGCCCTAGACGAGACTAAGGACGAGTTTATTAGCATGGCGTCGCATCAATTGCGTACACCTCTGACGAGCGTCAAGGGATATGTCAGCATGGTATTAGAGGGCGATGCTGGTGAGTTGAATGACATGCAGCGTAAGCTGTTGGAGCAGTCGTTTATCAGCAGTCAGCGTATGGTTTATTTGATTGCTGACTTGCTCAACCTGTCTAGACTTAGAACTGGTAAATTCGTCATAGAGGCAGTTCCGTCGAACTTATCAGAGCTTATACAGGGGGAGGTAGAACAACTAACCGCAACTGCCGCAGGCCGCAAGCTTAAACTTGCATATAAAAAACCAGAATCCTTCCCAACACTAATGCTAGACGAAACTAAGATTCGCCAAGTCATTATGAACTTTGTTGATAACGCCATCTATTACACGCCTGCAGGAGGAACGATTGAAATTAATCTAAGGGAAACTAATGACATCGTAGAATTTACGGTTCATGATGATGGTATTGGTGTCCCAAAGAGCGAACAGCCCCACTTGTTTAACAAATTCTACCGTGCCAAGAATGCCCAAAAAGCTCGGCCAGATGGTACAGGTCTAGGTTTGTTCATGGCTAAGAAAGTTATAGTTGCCCAAGGGGGCGCCTTGGTGTTTAGTAGCTCCGAGGGCAAGGGCAGCACCTTCGGGTTTACGTTTAGTAAAGCCAAGCTAAAAGTGCCAGTGCCAAAGCCAGCAGCTGATACTGACCAGACTAAATAATATACCAGGTGTCGTAGGGTCTATGTCGGTAAATACGAACAAGCTCGTATTTGCCTCTGCGCCTCTGTTATATCAACGGATATAACCACCAGTGCTCGGTAAATACGAACAGGCTCGCATTTGCCTGCGCGCCTCTGTTATGGTACAATTTCGCGGTCTTGCTATTATGGCAACCTACTGATAAGTCTTCCTGGGGGTCCCATCGTCTAGCGGTTAGGACACCGGGTTTTCATCCCGGCAACAGGGGTTCGATTCCCCTTGGGATCACCAAGAATACTTATCAGTTTTTAATTTCCTAGGTTTTATCAGCAAGAACATTTCAAAAACAACCGTAAGCAGTTACACTTATATAAAGTATGGTAGAAGCAACATCAAAGGCACCCAATGTGCCTATTACACAATTCAAACGAACCAAAATACTGGCAACTGTTGGTCCTTCAACCAACAGCTACGAAAAGATCTTGGAGCTTATTAAGGCAGGTGCCAATGGCATACGGCTTAACTTTAGCCATGGTAGTCACGAAGAACGCGAGACACAAATTGAATGGATACGAAAGGCCAGCCGTGAATATGGCAAGCCAGTAGCCATTGTCCAGGACTTACAAGGACCCAAAATTCGACTTGGTGACTTCGAGGGCATAATAAACGTCCAGACCGGCCAAGATCTAAGCTTTAAATATAATTCAGATTTAGAACGATCTGGCATTATCCCAACTCAGTACGATCTAAGCAAGAAAGTAAAACGGGGCGAACGTTTATATTTGTTTGACGGCAAAGTACGCATGACCATTACTAGCGTTAAGGACGGTGTGGTACACGCTCGTGCCGAAAACGATGGAATCTTGATAAAGCGCAAAGGTATTAACTTGCCTGATACGGACTTTGGTGGCGACATTATTACCGAGAAAGACCGGAAGGACATCGCATTTGGCGCGTCGCATGATATTGATTACGTGGCACTTAGCTTTGTACAGACCGGACAAGATATCCGGGGTCTCAGGAATATGTTAAAAGGCCTTGGCAGCAGGTCACGTATCATTGCCAAGATTGAGACAAAAGCCGCTGTCGAAAACATTGAACGAATTGTATTAGAAACCGATGCCGTCATGGTGGCACGTGGTGATTTAGCCATAGAAACTCAGCTAGAATCAGTGCCGGTAGTCCAGCGTAAGATAATTAACCTGGGTATGAAATACGCAAAACCAGTTATTGTGGCGACACAGATGTTAGCTAGTATGACCGACATGCCAGAGCCAACACGCGCCGAGGTATCTGACGTTGCTACAGCAGTGCTGCTAGGTACAGATTGTGTCATGCTTAGTGACGAGACAGCCAATGGCAAATATCCAATTGAATCAGTCAAAGTGATGAAGCGAGTTGTACTATACGCTCAAGAAAATGACCAAACCGAGGTAAGCTACAAAAATAGCGACAAAGACGACAAGCAAAACGCAATAAGCACGGCTATCCTTAATTTGGCAGAGAACTTACAAGCCAAGGCGATCGTGGCCGAGACGCTCACTGGTGCAACGGCCATTCAGATTTCTTCACACCGTTCAACCATCCCATTAATCGCAGTCACATCAGATACCCTAACAGCTCATCAGCTGGCTCTTGTCTACGGAACAAAGAGCTACGTCCGGCCGGTAGATAAATTTGCTGCAACCAAACTGACCGATTGGCTACGTAAGTCAAAACTGTTTGCAAAGGGCGATATGGTGGTGACTGCGTCTGGTAAATACCCAGGCGTGGTTGGCACAACGGATACTATAAAAGTCCGAGTCCTAGAATAGTCATAGGTCACGTACCTGCGGCTCAGATGTGGGGCTTATGGTAGAATTTATAGGAACATAGGGGGTGGGCTTGAGTTTCAATAAAAAAACGATTAGAGACATTGATCTTAACGGCAAACGCGTCCTGGTACGCGTTGATTACAATGTCCCACTCGATGACAAGGGCAACATATCTGACGACTACAGAATTAAAAAGTCGTTGCCAACCATCCAATATTTGCTTGATCAAAATTGTAGTATTGTTCTTTGCTCGCACCTTGGCCGTCCGGATGGCAAAAGTGACATGTCACTAAGTCTCAAACCTTGTGCCGAGCACTTAAGCCAGTTAATAGATAAGCCAGTAGAGTTTGCTAATGACTGTACGGGCGATCAAACCAAGCAACTGGTTGATCGTTTACAGCCTGGCCAGATATTAATGCTAGAAAACGTCCGTTTTAACCCTGGTGAAGAATCTAGTGAAGAGTCACGGGCTAGCGAATTTGCCAAACAGCTTGCATCATATGCCGACGTCTTTGTGCAAGATGCTTTTGGTGTGGTCCATCACGGCGCAGCATCGGTCTCAGAAATCCCTAAATATCTCCCGGGTGTGGCTGGTCTGTTGCTAGAAAAAGAAGTCGATACCATCACTAACGTCATGGAGAACCCGGCCAGACCACTCATGGCAATCATTGGTGGCGCCAAAATATCTGATAAATTAAAAATCCTCAATAGATTTATAGACATTGCCGACGTTGTGGTTGTTGGTGGAGCGATGGCGAATACCTTTTTGCTCGCTGAAGGCATACAGATAGGCAAGAGCAAGGCAGAACCCGATGATGTACCACTCGCTAAAGAGATAATCGAAAAAGCCAAGGCCAAGGCTGCCAAGCAGAAGTTTGTGTTCTACCTCCCACAGGACGGTGTGGTGGCAACAAGTCTAGATACAAACGCTAGGACGCGTATTGTAGACTACAGTGCACACGTAATCGCCAGTATTGAGGCCTACCCTCAAATGCCCAAGAGGGAAGCGGGAATAGTGGCAGAGGACGAGCTAATCCTTGATATTGGCCCATTCTCAGGTGCATTTATTGCTGGCGCTATGCAGCTTGCTGACACAGTTATTTGGAATGGAGCAATGGGCGTTACCGAAACGCCAGGGCTGCAAGGTCCTATTGGGCCATTTGCGCACGGTACTGAGTTGATTGTGGAAGCCATGCTTGGACAGTTTGGTCACAGACCGTTCACTGTACTTGGTGGTGGAGATACAGTTGGTTATATCGAAGACCGCAAACTTACCAGTAGTTTCAATCATGTCTCTACTGGCGGTGGCGCTAGCATGGAACTGATGAGCGGCAAATTGCTCCCAGGAGTCGAAGCATTACAGGACAAGGAGTAGACAAATGTTGATTCTCAACAGTGAAACGGTAGATACTCGTAAACAAAAAGCGAGCTTTTTGTTTACTCCGTTCCTAAGTTATAATCATAAGCACTATGGCAAATAGAAAAAAACTTATTGTTGGAAACTGGAAAATGCACCTGAATACGTCTCAGGCTAGTTTGCTTTTGCATCGTTTGCACGAACGCATAAAGATTCATCGTGATATCGAAGTAGTGTTGGCCCCAAGCATGTTGGTCCTGCAGCCTCTTAGCATGCAAATTGATCGTCGTAAATTCCGTTTAGCTGCCCAAAACGCTTTCCATAAGGATGAAGGTGCCTACACTGGCGAGGTTAGCTTTACGATGTTACAAGACCTTGTCCACTACGTGATTGTTGGTCACTCGGACAGACGTTATAAATTTGGTGAAGATTTGCCGATGGTCCGCGAAAAAGTAAACGCCGCGATACGCAATGGCATCATGCCAATACTATGCGTGGGCGAGACTGCCCACGAACGCAAGAACGGTGAAACATTGCAGGTCTTACACGACCAAGTTACGACTGCATTGAGTGATTTGACCGCTGACGATGTCGCTAATGTAGTAATTGCTTATGAGCCAGTATGGGCGTTGAGCTCGGGTACGGATTATACTCATCACGAGATTCCTACGCCTGATGGTATTGCCCGTTCCGTAAAGGCGATTAGAAATGACGTTGCTGAACTGTATGGTAAAAAAGCAGCTGCTGGCTTACGAATACTCTATGGCGGTAGCGCAAGCTCAAGTACCGCACATGGGTTGATGTCCGCTGAAGGCGTTGATGGTCTCTTGGTTGGAGGCGCAAGCCTTAATTACCATGAGTTCTCTGGTATCGTTGACGCCGCCTACCGGCTACAAAGCGAGGCAAAGGAATAGCCCGTGGCAGCTCCGACTAAAAAACCTATGGATGACGTCGCTAAACCTGGTAAAACTCCAGCAGATGCGACTGCTAGGCCAATCATCACTGGTCATTCAGTCTTGAAGGACCCCATGGTCAATGAGGCTGATGACCAAGAGCTACCAACAGAAGAAGCTCCAAAGCCACTAAAGGCACCCTCAGCCGCAAACAAAGTTATTCAGCCACTGGCCAAACCTGACGAAAAATCCAATGACGTTGAAAAATCCACAGAACCAAAAGCGGATGAGCCAGAGCCCAAGACTAGCAGTGATGGCGAATCTGACGAAGCTGTCGTAGACGCCGTCTTGGATCAAGTAACAGATAAAAAAGCTCAAGAAAAGCTTGATGCCGAGACTCAAAAGCGTAATGAACTAGTTGATCAACTAGTTGCAGAAAAGAAATACTTTGTCCCAATCAACAGCGTCCGTCGCCGCCGCAATAATCGCATTGCTGTGATTATACTCGGATCTTTACTGCCTTTAATCGTTGGCCTTGGCCTTGCAGCTGACGCCGGTGCAGTAAACTTAGGGTTTAAATTACCATTTGATTTCATAAAAGATACGACAAGTCAGGGTCCAACAAGCGCTACACAGGCCACAGTTCAGCCAGCCCCAACAACCAAGACCTACTCCGACAAAACAAAGGGGTTGTCATTTGAATACCCAATCGAATGGGGTGATGTGAACATCAGTAAGGGCGTATACCCTAAAACACTCCAGGGTACGTATTACCGGATAACATTCTCTAAAAACGCGACACTTTTTGGAGCGCTTCAGACAAAAGACTTTATCAGTAACAACAAAGCTACCGATCCAATAACTTTCTACCCTACAGGTAGTCGGGACTATGACACGACGGTCGCCGGCATGAAATCGATTGATGCCATGCGTGGTAAGCCGCGAGCAAAAACAGCTGCAATTCCCGGCGTAGCAGTCTTAAAAAGTAATGGTGAATGGATGAGTTTCGTTCTGCTATGTGGCCCCGAGTGCAGTCAACCAAACAAGGAATACATAATCGGATCAATTCACAAACTTGATACCACGGATTTCTCGGCAGTATCATTTGGGTACACCGACGCGCCTGCTCTACCAAACGGGATAACATACCTAGGTCTAATGGAGCACAATGCAGATTCGATCACCAAACTTATTGATCAGAATAAGCTTGGGCAATTAGAAAAATTCACAGCCAGTATCAAGAGTATCAAGCAGTAACTCTGCTAAAATAGACAGGTGCTAGACGAATTTATAGTTGGATTAAATAGCGAGCAGGCCAGAGCGGTAGAGACAACCGAAGGGCCGCTTTTAATATTGGCTGGTGCTGGATCTGGCAAGACCAAGACACTTACTCACCGAATTGCACACCTGATCGCTGCTAAGAAGGCCACGCCGTTCAATATCTTGGCCGTGACGTTTACTAACAAGGCGGCCCGAGAAATGCGTGAGCGAGTTGCCGTACTACTTGGTCAAAACCCCGACAACCGTGGTTTTATGCCTTACATGGGAACCTTTCACGGTATTTGTGTACGATTACTCCGCCAGGACGGTGAAGCAGTTGGTATACCACGTAATTTTGTAATCTTTGATGAGTCAGATCGGCAGAGTGCCATTAAGCAAGCCAGTAAGCAATTAATGCTGGATGAAAAGAGTTTTCCCGCCCGTACACTTAGCTCAATCATTAGTAACGCCAAGAATGATCTTCTAACTCCTGCTGATCTAGAAGAGGTTGGCAGCGGTCCAGCTCAGCGTGCTGCGGTCCAGGTCTATCCGCTGTACCAAAGGATCTTAAAAGACGCAGGGGCATTGGACTTTGACGATCTTATAGCACGGACTGTGCAGATGCTTCAGAGTCAGCCAGAGCTGCGTAAAAAGTGGCAACAGCAATTTCGCTATATCATGATTGATGAGTACCAGGACACCAACGCCGCCCAGTATAAACTGATCAAACTACTTACCGGCAGCGATAACAATATAGCCGTTGTAGGCGATGACTGGCAGTCAATTTATTCATGGCGAGGTGCAGATTTTCGTAATATCTTAAACTTCGAAAAAGATTATCCAGACGTGACGATTGTAAAGCTTGAACAGAACTATCGCAGTACCAAGGCAATCCTTGATGCTGCACACTCAGTTATTACCAAGAACCAGCAAAGGTCCGAAAAGGAGCTTTGGACCGAAGCGGGTGACGGTAAACCCGTTGATATATTGCAGGTTGCAAACGAGCGTGCTGAGGCAGAGTCGATTGTACGGCGCGTAAAAAATGCAGTTGAGGCACGCTTTAGAAACTACGAGGAATTCGCGGTCTTGTACCGTACTAATGCCCAAAGCCGATCAGTTGAGGAAGCCTTTGTACGTTTTGGTGTGCCTTATAGAATTGTTGGCGGCCAACGCTTTTATGACCGCAAGGAAATCAAGGATATTCTAGCCTACCTAAGACTGCTTTACCAACCTGAGGATCGAGTTAGTTTTGAGCGTATCGTTAACGTCCCAACGCGCGGTATTGGTACTAAATCACTCGAGAATTTTTATTTATGGCAACGCGTTGAGGGTCTGACTATGCAGCAAGCGTTGCAAACTGCTGGTGATTCACCCGCTCTCACAAGTAAAGCTCGCAAGGGTCTAGCCGATTTGGGCGATATTTTGCAAACTTTCCGCGAGGCAATTGATGAAACTCCCTTGCCCGTCCTAGTCGAGAGTCTAATACGTAGATTGGATTACTTTTCTTACCTAGACGACAAGACAGTTCAGGGCGAATCACGCCAGGAAAACGTCCGGGAACTAATTGGTGTAGCTAAGAGCTACCAGGATCTTGGATTAGATGGCTTTCTTGAAGAGGTAGCGTTAGTTAGTGACGTCGATAGTATGCAAAACGGTGCCAACGTTGTGACTCTTATGACCTTGCATGCTGCAAAAGGCCTAGAGTTTCCTGTGGTATTCATGACAGGGATGGAAGAGACGATATTTCCGCACTCAAGGGCCCTCTATGACCAATCGGAAATGGAAGAAGAACGCCGACTTTGTTACGTCGGTATGACACGGGCCAAACAGGAGCTATACCTAAGCTTTGCAACTGGACGCATGCTTTATGGCACCGTCCAGCACAATCCTCCATCGCGCTTCCTGAGCGAGATTGACGGCGCCCTCCAGGTCGATAGTGTTAGCCTGGGTGGTTCAATGTGGCAAAATACTTACGATCAGACTCCAGACGACGACTTCAGCCAGGAGCCTCGCTACGTTCCGGAATTATACGAGGGCGATAACGTTCAGCACGATGTTTTCGGCAGAGGCACGGTTGTCGAGATGCAGGGCGACACAGCCATAATTTACTTTAAGGGCAAGGGTTCCAAGAAGATTAACATTGCCTTTGCCCCCCTTAAAAAGCTGTAATTCACAGTCATAAGCAGGCCCTGCATATATGCTAGAATGATAGCAATATTATGGCTCATCAAAATAAAAAACCGTTCTCTAGACAGGTCCATAACATAGCTAAAAAGGCACGCCATGTTAAAAGTCTTATCTTCGTGTTTATTATTGCAATCATAGGTGCCTATTTTGTCTATGCAAGCCGAGCGGCTACTATCCCAAATATAATAGTATTAGGGGGTGGTGATAGTCCTGATAGCTATGGTAGTAAAGTAGACCCCACCAGTGGTAGCATTGATATTTATGCCGCATCTATACCACAATATGAAGACACGGGTCAGACGGTTTGGCATGTGGGTGTACACATCGCGGCGGCGGCCAAAATCACAGGCTATCAGTGCGGGGCTGGATTTACCTGTACATTAGATTACCCAATAGGATCGTATTACGAGGGCCCTTATACGCCTTCATCCCCTTGGGCCTCGGGGCTATACGCTTGCGTCAATCTTGCCAGTCAACACTATGGAGGTGCGGCAACGCTGTTCTCAATTCAAATTGACCCACAAACTACCTACCATATCCCCAAAAATGATCCCAATCCGTCCAACTGGGATGACTATGTAGCTGATGCGAGGTGGATGCAAGGTGCTTGTATCCCTGGTCAAGATAATTATGGAACCCCGACAAGTGGCTTCAGCGCTAATCGGTCAACTGGTGCTTGGGGATCGGGCGATAGTACTGCTCAAGGTGAACTTCCCAGAGACAATTCTGCCCCGATAGAAGGCCAGGGGAATAACAATGGCGAGCAAGGTGATGGATTAGGCAATGGACAAAAAATAAATAACGGCACAGGAGCTTCAAACTCCGCAAACAGCCAATCGAGCTCCGGCGGTGCTACATCTAAAAAACAGTCCAATCAATCCAACCCTCTCCCCAATTCGGGTGAACAAGGAAATCTTGAGCAGATCAACCTGGAGCCGTCAGCCTTTTTTGACGGCAAGCAGTTTAAATCCGGCAGTGATACAGATAACATTGCTGCTGCTGCTAACGGAGGCTTACAAGACGGCAGACATGGAAAATCAGCCATCTACGTTGGAGCGACCACGCTGATGCTGATTTCTGGAGGGCTATACCTTGGGTATATTCGATTCAAACGAAAATAGTAAACTGTTTATATCAGCAAGGCAGCAGTCAATTAACAGAAAGGACCCTTCAGTGTCTTCGAACGATGATCATGAATATGTGTTGGTCCACAAGCTATCATGAGATCAAGCCCAGCAAAATGGATTGGGACGCTGGCTTTTTACGTTACCATTCCGGCCCTGTATTTTTACTTGCAAAGGGATGAACGAACGCGCGTTGTTGTAATTCACGGCAACGACGTTTTAGTACTGAAAGGATGGTATGGCAGCAACAAATGGATGTTACCCGGTGGCGGTATCCATAAAGGCGAGGAACCACTCATAGCTGCCCTGCGAGAGCTTAAGGAGGAGACGTCTGTCGTTTTAGAGCCAGACCAGCTTAAGTACCATGGCAAGGATGTAATAAATGAAAATTACGGTCTTAAATATACTTATCATATGTACTCGGTGCGCCTGGGTGAAAAGCCTGTCGTAAAGCACCAGAGGCTCGAAATTTGTGACAGCAAGTGGGTCCCCGTGCAGCAGGTCATAAATGACAAGAAAGGTACTCTGCGGTCCACACGCCAGATTGTGCAGGTTTGGTCGAATACCTAAAATTTGCTATGATAGACCCTGGCTTCATAGAGGTGGGGCAGAGAGCCTAACAGAGGTGAACCTGCTGATGAGCCGTTATTATGACCAAACTTTCTAAGCTATCATTCAAGCGAAACCCAATTAAGTGGTTGGCCCAGCATAACTGGCATAACCACCCCTTCGCTATACCCGTTACAGCCCTGATGTTGCTATTTTTTGTGTCACTTGGAACATTTGTGTTCTTAGGTGAAGAGCGAGTTGTCGCCACTGATTCGCGTCTGGTGGTCTTTAGTCATGATAAAAAACAAGAAACCCTACCAACTCGCGCCAAGACCGTCGGTGAATTTCTTGAGCGTGTAGGAGTCCCTCTTAACGAAGGTGACATTGTAGAGCCTAGTCAGGACACAGAAATTATTGACGAGAAATTCCGTATTAATGTATATCGTGCCCGCCCAGTTGTAGTTATAGACAACGGCAAAAAGACTTTCGCATTTAGTGCCGCTACCACTCCACGTAGTGTCGCAACACAGGCCGGTATTCAGGTGTATCCAGAAGATAATTTGGACAGCCAGATGGAGACAGATTTTATAAAGGATGCTGCCATAGGTGAAAAGGTAATAATCGATCGAGCTACGCCAGCCAACCTAAACCTTTACGGCACGGCCGTACCCGTCCGTACTCACGCTAAAACAGTGGGTGATTTACTAAAGGAAAAGAAGGTGACTCTGGCCAAAGACGATACCGTTCAGCCGTCACTTGAAACACTCGTTACCGATCAAACCCAAGTGTTTGTAGTGCGCAACGGTACACAGATAGTTACAAAAGAAGAGCCAATTGCCATGGAGACTCAAGTTGTCGAAGACGCTAGTTTGTCATTTGGTACGACTGCCGTTAGGCAGCAGGGTAGCCCGGGCAAAAGGCTAGTGACTTACCAGTTAGATTTACAAAACGACAAAGAGACCGGCCGTAAAATTATCCAGACTGTCGTTGCTCAAGAACCAGTCAAGCATATTATTGCCCGTGGCAAAACTGTCTATATCCCCGCAGACAAAGAAGCTGTCATGGCAGCCGCCGGTATCGCTAAGTCAGATTATCCTTACGTTAATTACATTGTGAGTCGTGAATCCGGCTGGAACGCAGCAGCTCGTAACCCAAGTGGTGCCTTCGGTTTGTGTCAGGCTTTGCCGGGTAGCAAGATGTCTAGCGCAGGTAGTGACTGGGCATCCAACCCAGTTACCCAGCTACGCTGGTGTGACGGTTATGCCAAGGGTCGTTATGGTAGTTGGAGCGCGGCTTACAATTTCTGGCTAGCCAAACATTATTGGTAAGCCACTTGTGAGTTTGACCTCCTTTGGGTGCAAACTTCCAGTCCGCGTTCGCCGTACCTCTAGTACGGCTCACTTGCGGGCTTCACTTTCCATCCCAAATTAGCCACAAACTGACAACTGGTGACACTAACTGATAATTCGTAGTAGCTACATCTGTTACAATAGGCTGGAATGAGTGAGTTACCTTATGCTAATAAATCTTTGGGGCAGCATTGGCTGACTGATTTTGCTAGTTTGTCGGCGATGTGCGATGCCGCACAGTTGAACGAAGCCGATGTGGTGCTTGAGATCGGCCCAGGCCTAGGGACTTTAACCGAGTTGTTGGTTGAGGGCGCCGACAGGGTCGTGGCCGTGGAGTTCGACGAAGCTTTAGCCAGGCAGCTGCCAAAGCGAGTGCCAGCTAGTAACCTATCGGTTATACAACAGGATATCCTTCGTTTCGATCTGACAAGCATGCCGGCAGACTATAAAGTAGTAGCTAATATTCCGTATTACCTCACTAGTAAACTTATCAGGGTGTTATCCGAGAGCACCAATCGTCCCGCTTACGCCGTGTTACTGGTCCAGAAAGAGGTCGCTGTACGCGTCGCGGCTGGGCCAGGGGACATGTCACTACTCTCTGTCACGGCACAGTTTTACTGGGAGACGACCAAAGATATCTTGGTACCTGCTAGATTGTTTACGCCACCTCCCAAAGTAGATTCACAGATTTTGGTATTAAAGCGCCGCGATACGCCGATATTTCCTGATGTCGATCCCAAAGAATTTTTCCGCCTGGTTAAGGCGGGGTTTAGTAACCGCCGCAAGACTTTGCTCAACTCACTTAGCGGGGGGCTTCAGCTCGAAAAACCAGCTGCCAAGCAGCTACTTGAATCTGCTGGCATAAACCCGGGCGCCCGCCCCCAAGAACTTTCCTTAGACCAATGGCATGGCTTGTATTTAAAAGTTTAAGCACTCCCCTACACTCTTTACATGTTAATGGTTAACATGTAAAGTATAGATATGAACGCATCAGACGACCTAGGATACTTGCTACAGCACACCGCTTTTGTACTTGCCCGCCAGTCCGACCAGGTATTGTTAGAACAACTTGGCATTGGCTTCTCGCAGTTCAAGATACTGCTGATACTAGAGCAGTCAACAGGCACAAAACAAAAGCAAATAGCCGAGAAGCTAGGCCAAACTGAGGCGAGCATTAGCCGGCAGATCAAACTGTCCCAAGACAATGGGTTGCTGGTAAGCCAGGTTAGCCCAAACAATCGCCGTGAGCATATAATCCGCCTGACACCCAAGGGCATTAAAGTAACTCAAAAGGCTATGGAAATCCTCAACAACTACCATTCCCCTGTCTTTAACAAGTTATCCGAACGTCAGCAGCAACAACTGCGAGGGCTGCTGACAATCATGCACGAATCAATCTGCCATGACTCAACCCACCAACATCAATAAAGGCCATTGTTAAGTGCACATTTTAATCATTGCTATTCTGTTAGGTATATTTACCTTTATTAACATCCTAGCGCCTGTTTCTGGTTCGGCGACAGTAACACCCGTACTAACAGGCTTGATAGGCGCAAAAGATGCTGTTGCTGTAGCGACTATATTTTTCCTGCTTACATGCATCCCGCGTGTCTATCTGTTCCGTAAGTACATCCAGTGGCATATCGTTAAGCAACTTTGGCCAATATCAATTATTGGTGCACTTTGCGGAGGCTTTTTGTTTTCTGGCGTTAGCGAAGTCGTGATATCACTTGTTATTCTAGGTTTTTTGACATTCTTCTTGTATCAAAAAGCGATTGCTTCATTTGGCAAAGGGACGTTAGAAAAGAAGCCAACAAGACATGGCGTATTATTCGTTGGTTTTTTGTCTGGCTCACTACAGGGTACCGGCCTTGCGGGCAGTGACTTAAGAAATGGTTACTTGTTGAGTAAGGGTCTCTCTATCGCAGAGATTCATGGTACAACTGCACTCATAGGTGGCTCAAACTTTTTATTCGCGAGCCTTGTGCGCATTAACTCGGGTGACCTCACCTTTCGCATGGCGGCACCGATACTAGCGTTATTCCCGGTTATTGTGTTGGCCACTTATATTGGACGACATGCAACATTGAAAATGCCAAAAACATGGCAGAACCGAGTGGCCTTAGGGATCATGGTGTTTGCTATGGTTATGATTTTGAAAGATCTGCTAACTTAGAAGTCTGTTACGGATAGTAGGCAGTTATATAACGTTTATGGTATAATATTACTGCGTAATATTGAAAAGGGCGGTACTCGCAAATAATAAGTAAACTTCTTATTTGCTCCGTTCCTACGTTATAATAGTACGACCTCGAATGAGGCAAATACGGGGCTGAAATTATGCTCGACGTTGGACTTTATCAATTAGATCAGCAGGTCGCTTCCTGAGCGTTATACGGGAAACCCGAATAATTGCAAACGCATTTACTCGTGCGAAAGCTTTTGTAGCGAGTGTTTTCACTCCTCAGTTGTCTTTCGCGACAGCTCGAGTTTAATTACTCCGAGCCGTGCCTTGTGTGACATCAGATAACACTTTTGCACGCCAATTCATCTGGTTGCATCAGGCGACTGATTCGTAGCCTGGTTAAGACAAACGGATCAAACTTACGTGGCCTTTTGGTCATTTCTACGCCATGTGAGTACCCAAATGACCTATACCTGTAGGACAGACTAATTAGATAAACTAGCGGACCCGGCGGCAGTTGCCGGCAGCTCCTCCAAAGAAAATACCCCATTGCATAATGGGGTATTTTCTTATGTAAATACCGTAAATGCTTGTGCTCCATGATATACTTATATAACAATTATGAATAAATTACATGGGGTGAAGCGCTTTAAAAAAGCGCGCATGCTGAACAACAAATGGGCTATAGCAGCCTTATTGGTTGTTGCCGGGCTGGCGGGAGTTTCGTCCTTCGGCTTGATTAACCACGATGCCAAAACCAGTACTAAGGCAGCCCACACTACGAATACCCAGCCGGGCACTGACTCGCTAGAGAGTATTAGTACCAGTACTAACCCCGAAGTAGCTAATGAGGCTCCAATTGATAAGTCAGCTGCATCTGCGCCAGCTGTTCAGCCAAGTCTAGACCCTACTACTTGCCAGAAGTCCAAAGCGGATGCCACAAACAAATACGATAAAGACAAGGCGACTGAGGCTAAGCGTCACAACAAGGCAAAAAATGACATAACCGAAGATTATAGTGATAAGGGCAAGGCCTTTAGTAGAGAGCACAAAGCTGCCCAGAGCCGCGAGGATGCTAGATACACTGCTACCATGAAGAAACTAGAAGCTAATTATAAGAAGAAATTGGCCGAGCTAGGCTGCTAAGCCGCTTCAGTCTGAGTTAACCCAAATGACCCACCGGCCACTAGTATTGTTAGACATAGAGACAACAGGTGCTAGCGCTCGCTATGCTCGTATAACTGAAATTGGGGCACTGCGAGTAGAAAACCATCAAGTTGTTGCGACCTATAGCCAGCTAGTTAACCCCGAGGAGCCAATACCGCCGTTTATTACCCAAATGACAGGCATAAGCAACGAAATGGTTTGGGATGCGCCGACGTTTAGGGGCATCGCTGATGAGCTTGAGCTGTTCTTGAGTGATGCGATATTTGTTGCTCACAACGTTAATTTTGATTACAGCTTCATAAAAGCCGAATACGCCCGCATAGGCAACAAATTTAATATGGACCGAATGTGCAGCGTGCAGTTGTCACGCAAATTATATCCAGAGCATCGCAGCCATGCGTTAGATCGGGTGATTGAACGTCTTGGCATTGAGGTCAAGAACCGCCACCGCGCCCTAGACGACGCCGAAGTGATCTGGAAGTTCATCCAGCAAGAGTACGCCAGGTTAGACCTGGAGCTTTTTAAGACCATGAACTCACTTGTAACATATAGCCGATAGTATTGACTCTGGAAAGCATTTATGCTAAAATTACGGTATTGTCATGATGAATTCCGGGTCTGTTCGTAGATAAATTACTCGATATTCATACGTAGCAATCGATGTAATAACTACTAACACGGAATCAGCGCCGAACCACTAATACTGGTGACGCCATGCTCCTTGGCTACATATCAAATTTCTTTTCCAGGAAACGTCTGCAACAAAGAATGGCAGGATTCGTTTGAACTGTAAGAAGCCGAACTAAGCCTGATGTGCATCTCCCGTAGAAATAAAGGAAAATAATGCCTTATCAAACACAACGACGATCTTTTGGTCGTCAATCAAACGGTGGTGGTATGTCACGTCGCCCCGGTCAAAGCTTTGGCGGCGGACGCCGTAACACTGGCGGTTCACGCCGTGGTCCAAAGAAAGACTACATTCATCCTTCACGATTCGTACAGGCTGCAAAAGCTGTCGAACGCGAGGAATATGTTGCTACGCACCAGTTTGTTGACTTTGAGGTTTCTGACCTTATCAAGAACAATCTGACTGCTAAAGGCTTCGTAACACCATCACCAATCCAAGATCAGACCATCCCACTATTGTTATCGGGCTGCGACGTGATTGGTATTGCCAACACAGGAACCGGCAAGACAGCTGCCTTTGCAATCCCTACTATTCACAAGCTAATGACTCAGCCAATGAGCAAGGCCCTTATTATTGCGCCTACTCGCGAATTGGCTCAGCAAATCGAGCAAGAATGTAAAGAAATTGGCAAGGGAAGCCGCATAACTGGCGCCCTATTAATTGGCGGTTCTTCAATGATGCCTCAGCTACGTGACCTGCGTAACAATCCTCGGATTGTCATTGGGACACCTGGCCGTATCAAAGATCACATTGATCGTGGCACATTAAAGCTTGCTGATTTTGACATCGCCATTTTGGACGAAGTCGACCGCATGCTAGACATGGGCTTTGTTAACGACGTAACAGAAATTTTGAGCAACCTGGCCACAGAACGCCAAGCATTGTTCTTTTCTGCAACTATGGAACCACGCGTTACCAAGTTGATCGATACGTTCTCACACGATCCAGTTACAGTATCCGTAAAGCAAGGTGAAGCCAGCGAAAACGTCCACCAGGACATCGTAGCTTACGAAACATCTAGCGATAAGATTACTCAGCTGCACAACATCCTTGTTGATCAAAAAGTTGAAAAGGTGATCATCTTTGATGACACACAACGTAGTGTTGAACGACTTAGCAACGAGCTTATCGAACGCGGCTTTAAGGCTGACGCCATTCACGGCGGCAAGTCACAAGGCCAGCGCCAACGAGCTTTGAGTCGTTTCAAGCGCAGTGAAATCAGTGTCCTAGTCGCAACTGATGTTGCGGCCCGTGGTATTGATGTTGCTGATATTACTCACGTAATTAACTTCTCGACCCCACAGTCATACGAAGACTACGTGCACCGTATCGGTCGTGCAGGACGTGCCGGCAAAATCGGCCACGCCCTGACCTTTGTCAACGGCTAATCCCGTCAACGACAAAAGACAAAAGGCTCCTTCCTAGGAGCCTTTTTGCTTATGCTTGCAATGTAAATTATTAGATCGCATAATGCCCCCTAACGTAATGAGGTTAATTTTGTGCTTAAAACTGAAATTCTAGAGGGCCTTGATTTGACCACAAATAACAGCGTGCGTGAATTATACGAAAGTGTAGCCGAGCGTGCGGAAGCAACAATAAATGGTATATCTGAAAGTTCTCGCAGCACAATACTACGCGTACACTCTGCTAGAAGAGGTGGAAACATGGATACTTTACACACGAAAGTTTCAGTCAGAAACCCTTACGGGTCTCCTTTCTCTAGATTGAACTTGCTGAGTCGTTGGGCATGGTTGGAGGAGACTGATCTTGGCAAGAAGACAGGCCGGATTCTTCGATACGAGCAAATTAGGAGTGGAGATGTAAGAATGGAGAGTACTTTGCCATGGCCTGACGGTGGCATAGACGTTCGGGCTGGACGGAGGACACTACTTAATAATCCCGAGAGCGCAACGATTGCCGAAAACCTGCTTATTGGAGAAATGGAACCCGGAAGACAAGAGTTGCTACTTGGTGTCGCTAGGCGAATAGTAGCCAGTGCAATTGCAATTGACCAAATCGGTGCAGGTCAAGATCCAGCAGAAGCACTGTTGCCCTTACGGTAGTTTTGGTACCACTTAAATAGCACAAACAAATTACAAAAAGGCTCCATAAGAGCCTTTTTGTTTTAAAAATAGTATTGATTTATGTTTAAGTGTTTGCTTAAATGTTAAAGCATGCAACGATCTAATTCAACTATCAATTTAAGTGCCGATGAAGAACATCTGATTAACGTCATGTCACTGTTGGGTGACGAGACGCGGTTTAGGATATTCAAAATATTGCAGTCTGGTAATGAGATGTGCGTCAGCGAAATTGCTGCAGCGCTGGGTGTCTCTGTGCCGGCCGTATCGCAACATTTTAAGATATTTGAGCTGACAGGACTTGTCGACAAGCAACGATATGGGCAAAAAATCTGCTATCAGCTGAAAGCAGACGACCCGATTATCAATAATATTATTTCTAACTAGAGGATACGTATGGCGAATATAACCATCTATAGCACGACAACGTGTGGCTACTGCAAGATGCTAAAGAGCTATTTGCAGAGCAAAAACATTTCCTACCAAGACAAACAAGCAGACTTAGATCCTAGACTAGGGCAGGAACTTTACGAACAGAGTGGACAGCTCGGCGTGCCGTTCACTATTATCCAATCAGATGATGGTACAGAGACCAAGATACTGGGTTTTGACAGACCTAAGCTTGACCAAGTACTGGGCCTTTAAATGAAAGCAACTTGGAATAACACGGTGGTTGCAGAAGCGGACCGAGAAAAGCTGATATATATTGAGGGTAACTGGTACTTCCCACCCGATTCGTTAAAGAAAGAATACTTTGAACCAACCGACAAACACACCGTTTGTTACTGGAAAGGCCAGGCGAGTTATTACCAGGTCAATGTGGACGGGAATGTAAACGAAGACGGTGCTTGGTACTATGCAGAACCTACCAAACTCTCAAAGAAAATTGTCAAAAAAGATTTTACTAACTACGTGGCCTTTTGGCATGGCGTAACAGTGAGCGAATAAGGAATACAATGTCTAAATTATATTTACCAGTGCTAGCAGGAACAACGCGCGAGCAGCGCAAGAGTATCTTTGCGGCACAATTGGTTGCAGAAGTAGGTGCAACTTTTAATGAGGTCGAAACAGAACTTATTGACCCAAAAAACTTTACGTTTCCTGGTGATGGCAATGACCCGGAGGGCAAAGATGCTCGCTACACTGCAATCACGGAACGCGCCGACGGGTTCTTTATAGTGACTCCAGAATACAACCATAGCTTTCCGGGTAGCCTCAAGCGCATGCTTGATAGCGAGCTTGCAAACTACGTACATAAGCCCGTAGCTTATGGCGGAGCGTCTTCGGGGCAATGGGGTGGTGTTCGCGCTATTGAGGCGCTGGTGAGTAGTGTCAGGGAAATGGGCATGGTATCGACCTTTACAGATATGCAGTTCCCTAGAGTACAAGATCTTTTTGATGATAATGGGGTGCTGCTTAACGAAGCGTACCGGGACTATGTCAAAGGGGCCTGGATCGAGTTGATCTGGATGGCAAAAGTTCTAAAACACGGCCGCCAGAACGAACCCAGCAAGTACCATAAATAGTGCAATGTATACATTTGGCTTGGCCCGTTTCTCGCAAAGATGCTATAACCGGCACCCAAGCGTGAAAGTTGATAAGGCTAAGAACACTTGACCTTAAGTATTAGATGGCCTAGGCTGGGAAAATGGCTATAGAAAAAGTGGCGAGATTTGCCAAATCATTATTCAAACGCAGCGAGGAATTGACAGCTGATGATGTCAGGCCGGCCCGCGAATATATTGCTAATTATTGGGCAAATTTAGAGCGATTTCACCCCAGAGATGACGAGACTCTGCTGGGTCTGCCTAAGCCATATCTTGTGCCGGCGTACGAGGAAGGCCACGAATTTGACTTTAATGAAATGTATTACTGGGATAGCTACTTCATGGCCCAGGGGCTAATGGATGACAAGCACAAGGATCTAGTAATTGGCTTGTTGGATAACCTGCTGAGCCTTCAAAAACGCTTTGGCATAATCCCCAACGCCTCGCGTATGTTCTTGATGGGGCGCTCGCAGCCACCGTTCCTAACGAGCTTCATATTTGATATCTATGACAAGTTCAAACTAAGCGATAAAGGCCTAAAAGAAGCAATCGAGATCGCTAAGGACGAATACCACACCGTTTGGATGGGCACCGTTAAGCCCAATGCTCGTTTGGTGTACCAGGGATTGTCCCGCTACTACGACATTAATTATCTGCACGATCTGGCTGAGGCTGAGAGTGGCTGGGACATGACGACACGCTTTAACCGCAAAGCGTTAAATTACTTGCCAGTAGACCTGAATGCTTTGTTATATAAATACGAGAAGGACTTTGCTCGGGCCGAGCGAATATTTGGTGATAAGCGCGAAGCTGCAAAGTGGGATAACGCCGCCATGCACCGCAAGGAAACTATGGATAAGTTAATGTGGAGCAATATTCGCGGGATGTACTTTGATTACAACTTTGTAAAGGAGCGTCGGGGCAGCGTAGCGTCACTGGCCGGTTTTTACCCATTGTGGGCTGGTATGGTGGACGGGAAGCAGGCCAAGCAAATGGTCAAGGCACTCCGCCGGTTCGAAAACAAGGGCGGCCTTGCTACAACCGACACGCAGCAGCTAAATCAACTGGTGCCCGGTAAGATGCCAACCCAGTGGGCCTATCCAAATGGCTGGGCACCACTACAATACATTGTCATCAAGGGGCTGCAACGTTATGACTATCACAGCGACGCCGAGCGGATAGCTCGTAAGTGGGTCAAGACAAACCTCGATTGGTTTAACCAGAATGGCGTGTTTCTGGAGAAGTACAACGTTGTGCAACCCGACAAACCGCCTTTAAAGGGGGTCTATCCATCACAGACAGGTTTTGGCTGGACCAACGCAGTTTTTGAAAGATTATGTCGCGAGCTTTTTGATGGAAAATACTGACGAACTACCCTGTGCCCAAAAGCTAGTGTTTGATACTAAGAAAGAGGCCGAAGCTATTGCCCTGGCCACAGACTGGCAGCGCGGAGCAGCCTTAAAGGCATATAAGTGCAGGTATTGTCACTTGTATCACTTGACCAGCCAATCAACTGACTGATGATATACTTGTAGAGATGATTACACTCACACAAAACTCTTCAATGCGCATCATGCCCTAGCGGGGCTTATTTTCTTTTCACAAGTTTTCACATCTCTGTAAAAAAGGTACACTACATCTAATGAATTACTACATAACTACATCTATTCCATATGTTAATGGCGAGCCCCACATTGGTTTTGGCATGGAGCTATTACAGGCTGACGTACTGGCCCGTGCCGCCCGATTAAAAGGCGAAACAGTCTTATTTAGCACTGGCACCGACGAGCATGGTGGCAAGATTGAGGAAAAGGCCGCCGAGCAAGGCGTTACTCCAATAGAATTTGCTACTAAAATTAGCAGCCAATTCCGCGACTTAGCTGCCCTAATTAATGCAAGTAACGATCGATTTATCCGTACAACTGATCAAGGCCATGAGCAACGGGCTGCCATAATCTGGCAAAATCTCAGCAAAGATATCTATAAAGGTTCCTACACAGGCTGGTACTGTACTGGCGATGAAGCTTTCTTCACAGAAGCAGTAGTAAAAGAAAATAATGGCGTCTGCCCCAATCACAATCGCCCATATGAAAAGATTGAGGAAGAAAACTACTTTTTCAAACTAAGCGCCTATGCTCCGCAAATAAAAAAGGCCATTGAGGACGATAGTCTCAAGATCTTGCCAACAACGCGCAAGAACGAGATCCTGAATGTTATCAATGACGGGCTGGATGACATAAGCATATCGCGGCCAAAAGAGAAGATTGGCTGGGGAATACCCGTACCTGGTGACAAGACTCAGGTAATGTATGTTTGGTTTGAGGCACTGATGAACTATATTACGGTGCTAGGCTATCCAGAACACGAGGATTTCAAGAACTTTTGGCCAGCTAATGTCCAGGTGCTGGGCAAGGACATTTTGCGATTCCAGGCGGCTATTTGGCCTGGCATGCTTCTGTCGTTAGGTTTACCGCTACCTGGCCAACTATTTGTTCACGGCTTTATAACAGTCGAGGGCCAAAAAATGAGCAAAACTCTAGGCAACGTCATTCACCCCAAGCAGATTATCGACGAATACGGCGTAGATGCATTCCGCTATTATTTCTTGCGACACGTATCAGCCTATGAGGACGGCGACTTTAGCTGGACCAAATTACACCAGTCCTACAATAACGAGCTCGGTAACGAGTTAGGTAATGCCGTGCAGCGAACAGCTGCAATGATTACCCAGTATCAAAATGGATTGATTGGTGACATACCACCTGCTGAACACGATGTTGCACAGTACTGGACTGCCCTAGATAATTGTCGTTTTGACAGGGCATTGGACGAGGTATGGGAGCAAGTCCGCGGCCTTAACCAATATATTGATGAGGCTAAGCCATGGCAAATCAACAAAGAAGGTGATGCCGACCACTTGAAGGAAGTACTGGCCTACCAGGTAAGTTGCCTACTAGAAATAGCCGACCTAATACAGCCGTTTATGCCCGACACCGCCCTTAAGATTAAGCATGTATTTGCTGATGGGGTGATCCGCCCAATTGATGGCACGCTATTCCCGCGTAAGGATGCTAGGCCAACTGGCAGCGAGCAAACAAAATAGCGCCTGCGGGTTTAGCTCAACCTGTGCACAACTCCTTGACAACCATAAGCTTTTCAGTATAAATACAGCCAACTTAAAATGAACATAAACAGGATATTATCCATATGAGATTACGCCTTAAAAGATTAAATAACAGTGGCTTTGCTCATCACGCGCTAATTGCATTGCTTGTCGTAGTTGGTTTTGCAGCCTTTGGCGCCTATAGAGTTTTCTCATCAAGCGCGAGCAGCTCATACACAGGGCCTCCGGTTAACCAGCAAAGAAAGGCTAACGACTGTATACCTGGTAAACACAAAGTTAATGGCAACTGTCAGAAATATGAAACAGCTAGCCAAGTAAGAGCAGATTGTAGCGACTACCACCTGCAATACGATAGCAATACTAATTCTTGTGCTGACGCTTGCCAGGCCGGTTATTACAAGAAGGATGGTAGATGTGCTCCCACTCCAGCTGAGACCAACCCGCCATCTGGCACTAACTGTGCCAACCTTAACCGCAACGCCGGTTCAGGCAACGGTTGTGGTCCTTGTAAGTCTGGTTTTGTAGACACTTCCGCTAATACAACCAACGACGCCT
>Ga0172379_10001346_pt1 | contig 49633 bp, 49 predicted proteins | sample GrowelOW334metaG_FD_119756 | JGI IMG/M metagenome (GOLD analysis project Ga0172379, IMG submission 119756) | Groundwater microbial communities from an aquifer near a municipal landfill in Southern Ontario, Canada - Groundwater well OW334 metaG | ecosystem: Environmental > Aquatic > Deep... | reverse complement strand
CGCATCGATTTTTCGCCTTAATTCATAAAGGCTATTTTGTGTATACTGATAGGATAGAGAACTGGTATAATAAAATTTATGAAATTAGAAATTCTTGAGGAAGACCCATTTGATATATTAAGCTCTACAAAGTATGTTGTGGAAAATTCCAAATATGTTTCTTTAGATAAAAATAAAATTGACAAAACTATTGCTGATAAAATTTTGGAAAGATTCAATAAGGGGTTAGACAACGAATATGAGCTGGGAGCCAATTTAACAGGAAGCGTAGAAGATGATTTACAGCTAATTTTTATTGAGAATTCAGTCAATTTTTGTTTTTGGCCAAACAGAGGAGAACCTAAGTGGGAAGTTGAATGGCTCAACGGAGAAAAAACTTTTGGAGGGTGGTTTGGGTTAGTGGCGTGTTTTAAGAGAGCTAATAAAGAAGGAGTTCCAATTTTAGATTCCAAATATTTAAGTAATATTACATTAGAAGAGGCTAGTGAATTTTTTAGAGGTAAAAATGGTATTGAGATACCACTACTCAAAGAGCGAGTTATAAATTTAAGAGAAATTGGAGATATTTTGCAGAAAAAATTTGGTGGTAAGATAATCAATTTATTAAAAGCAAGTGATTTTGATGCTATAAAAATAGTAAAAAATATTGCGGAAAATTTTCCTTGTTTTAAAGATATTTCATACTTAGATAATAAAGAAGTTGTATTTTTAAAACGTGCACAAATATGCCCGAATGATTTTTCTTATGTGCTTAAAAATACAGAAAATAAAATTATTAATCTTGATAAATTAACAGCTTATGCAGATTATAAATTACCACAATTATTGAGGATGTTTGGAATAATTAATTATAATCAATTTTTAGCGGAAAAAGTTGATACAATGACTGAAATTTTACATGATAGCAGGGAGGAAATAGAAATTCGTTCTGCAACTATATGGGCTGTAGAATTATTAAGGCAACGCATCGGAAAATTAATTGCTGGAGAAATTGATAATGTTTTATGGCTCTTAAGCCAAGAGATTCAGGGTGAATCAAAGCCATACCATCATTCAAGAACGATTTTTTATTAAATCGGGCATAAAAATATATCCATTATGCTCTCGCATTGCAGTTCCCACTTCGTCCACCAAGTTGCGCATCATTTTAAGCCTTGATTTGTAAAGGTTTTTTTTTGTATACTGATGGGACAAAATAACTGATATAATAAATTTATGGATACACACATGGAAGACAACAAGCATTATCATTCTTTAGCGATTATGATAGTGCTATCTTTTATTTCAATGTATGTTTTTATGTATGCGATGGTAAACATTTTTAGTAATGTTTATTCTAGTTTTAATCAATTTTATATGGCTGGTCTTATGACAGCCCCTATGGTAATTATTGAGATGTGCACAATGCGGGCCATGTACCACAACAAGAAGTGGAATGCGGTAATTATTGTCATAAGTACACTTGTCTTTATAGTTTTCTGGATCTTTATTAGACAACAAACGGCTGTCGGAGATAAACAATTTTTGCGATCAATGATACCGCATCATGCTGGGGCAATCCTGATGTGTGAACAAGCTAAAGTAAAAGATCCTGAAATTATAGAATTATGCAAAGGTATAATAATTAATCAACAGTCCGAAATAAATCAAATGAAATCTAAATTAAAAGAATTAGAGCAATAAATGTAGAACTGATATAACAAAAAGATATGAAAGAGTTAAAATTATTTCCAGAGCCAGTATCTCTTAAAAAGCTTATTGGGCCAAGTTTTGTAATTCTTGCACTCGGACTAGGTTCTGGAGAAGTTATTTTGTGGCCTTATTTAACTGCCAATTATGGTTTAGGTATTGCATGGGGAGCAATTCTTGGAATTACTTTTCAATATTTTATGAATATGGAGATAGAACGCTATGCACTCGTTAAGGGTGAGAGTGTTTTTGTTGGAATTTATAAATTATTTAAGCCAGCAGTTTATTGGTTTATTATTTCAACTTTTATTGGTTTTGGATTGCCTGGGATTATTGCTGCTTCGGCTCAAGTAATGGCTAGTGTTCTCGGAATAGAAAATTTTAAATGGATCGCTATTTTATTTTTAATAATCATTGGATTGATTTTAAGTATCGGAAAAACTGTCTATGGAATGATGGAACGTATTACCAAAATTATTATTTTGATTGGAGTTCCTTTTATTTTTTTATTAGCCATTTTTTTGGCGACAAAAACGGATTGGTCTGCATTGTTTAGTGGATTAATCGGAAAAGGGGAAGGTTTTTGGTTCTTGCCACAGGGGATAAGTATTGCCACATTTTTAGCTGCCTTTGCTTACTCTGGGGCTGGAGGAAATTTAAATTTAACTCAATCTATTTACATAAAAGAAAAAGGTTATGGTATGGGAGTTTATTCACAAAAAATTGCCAGTTTATTTTCTAAAAAAGAAGATAATGAAATTATTTTAGATGGAACAGATTGTGCGGCGACTAAAGAAGATGTCAATCGTTTTAAAAAATGGTGGAAATTAATCAGTATTGAGCATGCTTTTGTTTTTTGGTTTTTAGGTGTTATTTCTATGATTTTTTTGATGCTTTTATCCTATACGACTACCCATGGTCTTTCTAGTAATGCTGAGGGAATAAATTTTGTTATAAATGAAGGAGTAGTTATTAGTGAGATGGTGTTTCCCGTCATTGGAGTCTTATTTTTAGTGGTAGTTTCTATTATGTTATTTCAAACACAATTAGGAGTTCTAGATTCTACTTCTCGCATAATGGCAGAGAACTTAGCCATTAGAAAAGTACATGGAAAAGAAAGAGCAAAGATTAATCTTTCTAAAATATATTATTCATTTGTTTGGGCGCAGATTACATTTGGTATAATTTTATTTTTATTTAATATTTACGAGCCTAAAACCTTAATAGTTTTAGGGGCAGTAATTAATGCTTTTGCTATGTTTGTGCATTTAGGGTTTGTTTTTTGGCTTAATCATAAAAGTTTACCAAAAGTTTTTCGTCCTACCTTATGGAGGAAAATCATTATTGGAATCATTTTTGTATTTTTTGGTGTATTTAGTTTTATTGTTTTGTTAGATAAATTTTAGTAAATCCAGTTATGATTTTTTGTGGTATAATTAGAATGTGAAAAAATCATTGATCTATATTACTATATTTATTGTTTTTCTAGGAATTATCTCTGTTTTTCTTTTTAAGAATAAAAAAACAGAAATAATTGAAAATCCTTCAGTACCAGAGGTAGTTGAAGAACTTGATGATAAAATTATTGTTGAAAAATATATTCGTGACAATATTAAAACCATCGTGCCAGAAAAGCCTGTTTTAGGTGGTTCATGGTATGTAACTTCTGTAAATATAAATCCTTCTGCAAAAACTGGAACGATGACCTATGAAGATGGCCATATACAAGGTAGTAAAAGTTTTAGTTATGTGAGAAATAACAATGAAGTTAAAATTAATTTAACAGACAGCTTATTAAAAGAACCAGTTGCATGTACTATGGATGCCAAACTATGTCCTGACGGTTCTTATGTTGGACGTACTGGTCCTAATTGTGAATTTGTTTGTCCTTAATATTTTAAAGTAGATTATTAATGGATCTTTTTTATTTAGTAAAATTATTAGCTGATTGGCTTACATATTCTGTCTTTAAAATTGTGCCTAATACATTAAAAGCTGATGCTGTTAATTTTTTTATTTATGACACCATAAAGATATTTATCCTCTTAGCTGTTATTATCTTCGTGGTATCAATAATTCGTTCATATTTACCACCAGAAAAAATAAAGGCTATCTTGTCTCATAAGAGTAAATATATAGGGAATATTTTTGCTTCATTTTTAGGTATTATTACACCTTTCTGTTCTTGTTCAGCTATTCCATTGTTTTTAGGTTTTATTCAAGCAGGAGTTCCTTTGGGTACTACTTTTTCTTTTCTAGTAGCTTCTCCAATGATAAACGAAGTGGCACTTATTTTATTGCTCGGAATGTTTGGTTGGAAAATAGCCCTTATGTATATTTTAAGTGGACTTATTATTTCTATTATGTCTGGAATAATTATTGGTAAAATGAAAGTTGAAAATTTGGTTGAACCATTTGTTTATCAAAATATAATCAATGAAAATGTAGATTTACCGACAATGACGAAAAAAGAAAGAATTATTTACGCCAGAGATTACACTTTAGATATATTAAGGAAAGTTTGGATTTACATTTTAATAGGTATTGGAATTGGTGCTTGGATACACGGCTATGTTCCTACTGATTTCTTGGCTCAATATGCAGGAAGTGGTAAATGGTATGCTGTGCCGTTGGCTGTGCTTATTGGTATTCCTCTTTATTCCAATACAGCAGGAGTTATACCTCTTGTATCTGCTCTAACCGAGAAAGGGGTGTCTATAGGGACCACGCTTGCATTTATGATGTCTGTGACTGCTTTATCTCTGCCAGAGTTTATGATTTTAAAAAAAGTAATGAAACTGAAATTGATTTTAATTTTTGCGGGAATTGTAGGATTAGGAATAACCCTTACTGGATATTTATTTAATTGGATTTTGTAATAAGATTTCTTTCATGTATTTTTTGCAAAATAGGTCAAAATAAATCCCCACACCTTTCACTTGTAAAAGGTGTGGGGATAAACTAATATAACAGAGTAGTTTGTTAAGCCGTTGTAGCTCAGTTGGTAGAGCACGTCATTGGTAATGACGAGGTCCGCAGTTCAATCCTGCGCAACGGCTCTTGCTTGTTCTTTGGCCATCCTAGCTCAGTTGGTAGAGCACGTCTTTCGTAAAGACGGGGTCCCGAGTTCGATCCTCGGGGATGGCTCATGGAAAATGATGTAAATAAAATTACAAAAGAAATAGAAAAACTTGAAATAGAAATGCAAAGCATTGATTTTTGGAATGATAAAAATAAAGCGCAAGCGACTTTGAAAAAATTGTCAGAACTAAAAGAAAAAAAAGAAGGAGTGGGTAAATACGATAAAGGTAATGCTGTGATCACAATAATTTCCGGTGCCGGTGGGAATGATGCGGAAGATTTTTCGTCTATGCTTTTGTCTATGTATATGAAGTATGCCGACAAGCGTGGCTGGAAAGTTTTTTTTATTCATGAAAATAAAAATAAACATAATGGATATAGAAATGTTTCTTTTGAAATAGAAGGGAAGAATACTTATGGAATATTAAAAAATGAAAGTGGAGTTCATCGCCTTGTGCGAATTTCACCTTTTGATGCAAAAAAATTACGACATACCTCTTTTTCCATGGTGGAAGTTTTGCCTAAATTTTCTAAACTTGAAGAAAAAGGTTTTGTTATACCGACAGCTGACTTAAAGATAGAATATTCCCGTTCTAGTGGTCCGGGAGGGCAGAATGTAAATAAAAGGGATACAGCTGTGCGCTTAGTGCATATCCCGACGGGCATAGCTGTGCATGCCTCAAATGAGCGTTCTCAGGAACAAAATCGTGAGCGAGCAATGTCTATTCTTTTGGCTAAAATTTTCAAAAAAGCACAGGAAGACAAGAGGAGCATGGAAGAAAGTCTGAGATTAACCAAAAATACTGAAATAGAATGGGGGAATCAGATTCGTTCTTATGTGCTTCATCCTTATAAAATGGTTAAAGACCATAGAACTGGAGTGGAAACATCAAATGTGGATGCAGTTTTAGCTGGTGATTTGGATGTTTTTATTGAGGCAGAGAAGAATTTGTGATAGAATAGAAAAGTGATTTACTTTAATAATGTTTCAAAAATTTACAAGGATTTAGCCGCGCTGGATGATGTTACTTTTACGGTTGAAACAGGAGAATTTGTATCTATTGTTGGACATTCTGGTGCTGGTAAAACCACTTTAACCAAAATGATTTTAGCAGAAGAAATGCCCTCGGAAGGTACGATCTTTTTCGAATCAGTAAATATAAATGAAGTAAAAAGTAGAGATTTAACTAGGCTTCGTCGCCGTATTGGTATGGTATTTCAAGACTACAAACTGCTTTCCAATAAAACCGCTTATGAAAATATTGCTTTTGCTATGGAAGCTGTCGGTAAAACCGAGGAAGAGATAGCTAGCGATGTTCCGCATGTTTTAGAGCTTGTTGATTTAAGTCATAGAGTTTGTCATTTTCCAGATCAGATGTCTGGAGGGGAACAGCAACGCTTGGCTATCGCGAGAGCAATCATAAATCAACCAGAACTTATTATTGCTGATGAGCCGACAGGGAATTTAGATCCAGTGAACACGCATGAGATAGTGCAGATCTTAAAAAAGATAAATGATCTCGGTACGACGGTAATATTAACCACCCATAATTACGGGATTATTGAATCTCTCGGAAAAAGAGTAATTACTATGGAAAATGGGAAGATTATAAGGGATACTAAGAAAGGAAAATAGGTGGTACAATATTAAAATGAAAATAGTCGCTTTTAAAAGAATTATAAAAAATGGATTCTTAAACTTTAAAAGAAGTGGGCTTGTTTCTTGGGCAGCGGTTCTGGTGGTTACGATTACCCTTTCAGTCATTACTCTTATTATTTTTTTGCAGGCAGTTTTACATTTTTCTCTGAATCAAATCAAGGATAAAGTAGATGTCACTATTTATTTTACTAGCAGCGCATCCGAGAGTAATATCATGCTTTTAAAATCCTCATTAGAAAAATTACCTGAAGTATCACAAGTTTTTTATACAAGCGCTTCCGATAATTTAAAGAATTTTCGCCTTCGCCATTCGAATGATTATCCGACGATTCAAGCCTTGGACGAAATAGGTGGTAATCCACTTTTAGCGACTCTAGGAATTAAAGCAAAAGAAATTTCTCAATATGAAGCTATCGCAAATTTCTTGAAATCGGATAATGCTTTGGTTTCGGGTCCAATTTCTATAATAGATCATACAAATTACTACAATAACAAAGAAGTTATATCTAAATTAGACACTATAATCGTCGGTGCTCAGAAACTTGGGTTTTTAGTTACATTACTTTTTGTGATTATTTCTATCATTATTACTTATAATACTATTCGTTTGACCATTTTTATTTCTAAAGAAGAAATCGGCGTGATGCGTCTCGTTGGTGCTTCAAAGATGCACGTGCGGGGACCTTTCATGATTGAGGGCGCCATCTACGGTATCATTGCGACCATATTTACTCTTATTATTTTTTGGCCAGTATCAGCTTGGCTTGGACGCAATATGACAGATTTTCTTGGAATCAATATGTATGATTATTATATCTCAAGTTTTTTTCAAATTTTTATAATACTTTTATTATCAGGTGTAGGTTTAGGTATTATTTCTAGCTTTTTGGCAGTTAGAAAATATTTGAATAAATAAGATACTTGTCCCGTACTAAATTTTTGATTACGGGGTATAATGATAAATATTAATAGTTAAAATTTTAGTACTGGGATGCAAAAAAAAGAAACAAAATATATTTTTGTGGTGGGAGGTGTTATGTCTTCTGTAGGCAAAGGTATCGCGGCAGCTTCAATTGGAAAAATATTACAGTCTCGTGGTTACAAGGTAGCAAACATGAAAGCAGATATGTATGTCAATATTGATGCGGGTACTATTCGTCCGGCCGAACATGGGGAAGTTTTTGTCGGAGAAGATGGCATAGAGGCTGATCAAGATCTTGGCAATTATGAACGTTATACAAATCAAATTAGTACCCGCGTAGATTACGTTACTACTGGACAAGTATATAGAGAGGTCATAAAAAGAGAACGCAATCTAGAGTATGGAGGGGAAGATGTTGAAGTTTATCCAGATATTCCAAAAGAAATAATCAGGCGCATTAAAGCTTGTCAGGAAAAAAATAAGTCTGAGATTACCATAATAGAATATGGAGGCACAGTGGGGGAATATCAATTATTTCCTTTTCTCGAAGCGACTCGTATGATGAAATCAAAAAATCCCTCTGATGTTTTTATTGTTTTAATAAGTTATCTACCGACGCCGACACTTCTGGGTGAACAAAAATCAAAACCTACCCAGCGTGCTATCAATGATCTTCATTCTATGGGTTTAAATCCAGATTTTGTCATTTGCCGAGCAGATAAACCTGCCACGATAGACATTAAACAAACAATCAGCAATGTGTGTAGTTTACCAGTGGAAAGGATAATTTCCGCACCAGATGTTTATTCTATTTATGATGTGCCAGTTAATTTTGAAAAAGAAAATTTTGGAAATACCTTACTAAAAGCCATTGGGCTTAAACCACGAAATCGAGATTTGGCTGATTGGACTGCTTTAGCAAACAAAATAAAAAAAATAAAAAAAGAAGTACGCATCGGAATTGTGGGCAAATATTTTAATTTTAAATCATGTAAGGATACCTACATTTCTGTAATTGAATCTATAAATCATGCTGCTTGGTCTTTCGATTATAAACCAGAAATTGTTTGGCTTGATTCAGAAAAATATGAAAAGAATGTCAATTTATTGAGTGAACTTGAAAAATTAGATGGAATCATCATTCCTGGAGGGTTTGGCAGTAGAGGGGTGGAAGGTATGATTTTAGCGGCCGATTATGCTCGTAGAAAAAAGATTCCATATTTTGGTTTGTGTTTAGGGATGCAAATCTTAACGATTTCTTATGCTCGCAATGTTTTAAAATTACACAATGCCAATTCAACCGAAATGAATCCGAATACTCCGCATCCGGTTATCGCCACGATGGCTGATCAGGTGGAAAAAATAAAGAATAAAAATTACGGAGGAAGTATGCGTCTCGGCGCTTATGATTGTGTCTTATCTAAGGACACTATTGCATTTCAATCTTATAAAACTTCCAAAATTTCTGAACGTCATCGACATCGATATGAAGTTAATCCAAAATATATTGCAGAATTAGAAAAAGCTGGTTTGGTATTTTCTGGTAAATCTCCAGATGGAGTTTTAATGGAAATAGCCGAGCTTTCCAAAAAAGAACATCCATTTTATCTAGGTACTCAATTTCATCCTGAATTCAAATCTCGCCCGCTTGCTCCGCATCCTCTTTTCTCCGCCTTCATTAAGGCAAGCATAAATAAAAAGAAATAAAAACATTAGGGCGGAGGCGTTGCCTCCGCCCTAAAATTACTAGTAGTCCTTTTTTGAAATTTTTGGTCGTGGGGTTGACAGGTAAGTATTTTTTTGCTATAATCACCTTAGATTTACAGTTCCTAAAACAATCTAAGGAGGATAATCTAATGGACGCTGATATTGCAAGAGCCATAACCAAAGAGGCTAAGAAAAACCTAAAGGTCTCGAAAAAGAAGATTCCCAAAGATGGTTATGATGATGAAGTGGACACAAGACAGAAAGCAGAGAAACGCATTCCTGTAATTCTTGAAAGAATTGAGGAAGCGGCAAGGAAGGGTAAAAACGAAATTAGCTTTCTCATCGGATTTAAATCAGAAAAGATTTGGTCTGTAGCCTCTATGGTCACAAACCTACTTGCAAAAAAAGGCTTTAAGGCGAGAAGGGCTGTTGCTTGCAGACCATGGGACAAAAATGGCAAAAAAGTTGATGTTTGTGTCAGTATCAAATGGTAATTAACCCACCACAGAAAACTCATCTGTTTGGTGGGTTTTCTAATTGTAAAAAATTTTTTAAAAGGGCTATTTTAAAATAGAATCTAAGGGCAAATAAAATTTCAAATAACATAGACAGAGTTGTCTTTATTACAAAATTTGTTATCTTTAACTATATGAATGAATCTATTTCTGGGCGGGAATCTTATAAACCTGGCACTTTAGAAAATCCGATAATTGATAGCAAGCTGACGACAGAGGAGGCTTTGCGTCCGAATCCTGACTTTTTTCTAGCGCCCGAAGTTTTTGAAAGACAGACTGTTTTAGAAGTGATGTATATTTCTTTTGATGGGAAATATCACCAGGGGCAGATAGTGGTGGATAAGGATTTAGAAAACGACGTAAAAGATTTCTTTAACTTCCTTTTGAAACAAAATTTTCCTTTAAATAAAGCGATACCTGTCGCTGATAAAAGATTTAATTTTAATGATGCACTGTCTGTGGCTGCAAACAATTCTTCCGGTTTTAATCCACGAGCAATCGCTGGCACAGATAAACCCTCTAACCATGCCTATGGTAGAGCAATAGATATAAATCCACTTCAGAATCCATATATTCGAGGCGACCTGACAGAGCCCAAGGGTGCAAAATACGACAAGGAAAATCCTGGAACTCTTACGGCTGAAAGTCCTATTGTTAAATTTCTAAAAATGAGAGGATGGAATTGGGGTGGGGATTATCGTGATTTAAAAGATTACCATCATTTTGAAAAACCACTAAAAGAAATTGAGCAGGAATGATTTTGTGTAAATTTCTTACAAAAAACTAAAATCCACTGAAGTTAATATTAATTTAGGGCTGCGGGACTTGGGCTCGAACCAAGATAAATAGATCCAGAATCTATTGTCCTACCATTAGACGATCCCGCAATATCCTAAACTTAACACATTTTTTATGTAATAAAAAGTGTTATAATATACCGATGTATATTAATTTTAAAACAACGACTAGGGTGGAAGATGCTGCAGAGTTTATTGCTTCTTCTATTTCAAATCAACTAAAACTTGGCAAACAGGTTTTGTTTTTTGTGACTGGGGGTTCTTCTATTACTGTTGGCGCAAAAGTCGCAGAGCTTTTGATAAATGATAGAGAGCGGAATTTAACCAAAAATCTGACGATTATGATGACTGACGAAAGGTATGGACCGCTTGACCACAAGGATTCAAATTGGCATCAATTAATGCAAAAAGGCTTTAGTCTTCCACAAGCTAGACTTTTACCTATTTTAGATGGAGATGATCGAGTTAGTACCACTCTTAAATTTAACATAAATCTTTCCCGAGAATTAACGGGTGACAAAGAGGCAAAATATAAAATTGGTTTGTTTGGCATAGGGGCAGACGGGCATACATCCGGAATATTGCCGGGAAGCGATGCAGTAAATTCTAAAGATCTAGCTTACGGCTATGACACCCCTACATTTTCCCGCATTACCATAACTCCTCAAGTCATAGAAAAATTAGATGAGGTCGTGGTCTGGGTGCAGGGTAAAGAAAAATGGGGAGTGGTAAAAGATTTATTAGAAAAAAATATTGAAATTATAAAACAGCCAGCTCAAATATTAAAAAGAGTTCCTTTGTTAACAATATTTTCTGATTTTAAAATAAATCAAAAATAAATTATGAACAATAAGATAACTTATGTGATTTTTGGTGCTTCCGGAGACTTATCAAGACGCTATTTAATGCCGGCGCTTAAAAATCTAAAGTATCCGGGTGCTATTGTTCCAGTATCTCGTGCCGATTACGGCAATTTAAAAAATTTAATTAAAGGGAACGAAGAGAAAATATTTCACTTGGCGATACCTCCTGAGGCTGTATTTGATGCTATTGAGATAATCAGCAATAACTTTGGCAAAAATAATATAAAAATAATGCTTGAAAAACCTTTCGGTAACGACTTAAAATCTGCGCAAGACTTAGTAAAACATATCGATAAATATTTTTCTGAAGATCAAATTTATCGAGTGGATCATTATTTAGCGAAAAAGTCTTTGCAAAGTGTAATTGGAGAGGAATGGGACAAAAACAACATTGCCAGTATTGAAATAATTGCTAGCGAGAAAATAGACATAGAAGGACGAGTTAATTTTTATGAAAAAACTGGAGCGCTGAAAGATTTTGTGCAAAGCCATCTACTTGAAATGGCGGCCATAGTTCTCGCTGGAAGTTTTGAAATAGTTCGTCGGGAAGAAGCATTAAAGAACTTGCAAATTGTTTGTGATGTTAGAAAACGCGAGTGCGTTAAGAGGGGGCAATATGAGGGTTATCGTAACGAAGTAAATAATCCAAATAGCACAATAGAAACATTTGTGTCTATTAATATGGTATCAAATGAACCAAACTGGCGCGGAGTATCAATAGTTCTTTCTACTGGTAAAGCTTTAAATGAAAAGTTAACACAAATAAAAATTAAATATAAGGATGGTGATGAAAAGATTTTTAACATCGAACATGAACCAGAAACATATGAGCGAATCGTAAAAGCCACTTTATCAAATAATCATAATTTTTTTACTTCAAGTGAAGAGGTGATTGAAAGCTGGAGGATTTTGGATGCGATACAAAAAACATGGACAAAATCCGGAGATGATTTAATAATTTATAAAAAAGGAAGTACGATCGAAGAGGTTTTAGATATGTAGTTTATTTTTAATTGAAATTGCAATATCTCTTTTTTTCCATCCCGTTAGAAATTTTCTTAGTTATTTTTGTGATATTATTTTTGATTCTAAACTTGAATTCTTGTTATTTCTAACGGGATCCATTATAATTAAGCCTTAATGAACAAAAAACCTTGGATTTTTTTAATAGTTGTTATATTTTTATTTTTATCAATTTTTGTGTTTTCAGAATTTTTTAGTAGCACTATATCTTATAGTAAAAATGAACAGGTATTAAATCCAAGTACTGAAAAAAAAGAAAATAAAATAGAGATGTTGAAGCTTCAGCCTCTTGATATTGTGGCTTATGATAAAAAATTAAACGAAATAGCGAATAATCCGCCCGATCCTATTGTTTATAACACAGTTAAGACCATTGAAAAAGACCAGAATGGCAAGCCTGTAACCAAAATTACTAAAGTTCCCGTTTCACCACAGCCGACCATAACTCATCTTTGGCCAGTAAAGACTGTTTATCCGAATGCTGGAGCTATTTTACCTTTTAACCGCATTGTCGCTTATTATGGCAATTTATATTCTACAAAAATGGGAGTATTGGGGCAATATCCTGAAGCTATTATGTTGGCAAAATTAAAAACTGAAGTAGAAAAATGGAATGCTGCTGACCCGTCCACTCCAGTAGTTCCCGCTCTTCATTACATCGTGGTGGTTGCGCAGGGTAGTGCGGGGGCTGATGGAAAATACAGATTTCGCATGCCAGATTCCGAAATAAATAAAGTGCTCGCTATGGCAGCGAAAATAAATGCGATTGTCTTTTTAGATTTGCAGGTTGGTTTTTCTAATGTTCAAATAGAAATTCCACTTTTAGAAAAATATTTAAAAATGCCACAAGTTCATCTTGCCCTTGACCCAGAATTTTCTATGAAGAGTGGTATCAGGCCGGGGAAAGTCGTCGGTACCTTAGATGCTACTGATATAAATTTTGCCTCAAATTATTTAGCTAGTCTTGTGCAGAAAAATAATCTCACTCCGAAAATTCTTATTGTGCATCGCTATACGCAAAAAATGGTTACCAATTACAAGCAGATTAAGACTTTGCCTGAAGTGCAGATCGTGATGGATATGGACGGTTGGGGAGTGCAAGCGAAGAAAATAAATACTTACGAGCGGTTTATTTATAAAGAGCCCGTGCAGTTTACCGGCTTTAAATTATTTTACAAAAATGATCTTTTGACAAAAGGAACGACGCTCATGACGCCAGCGAGTCTTTTGAAGTTAAATCCTAAACCGGTGTATATACAATATCAGTAATAAAAAGAACAAGGAGTATGCGATAAAAATTGCAAACTCCTTGTTAGGATTTTACTCTTGAGATTGAGAAGGGGCGTAATACTGTTCATAAGGAAGAAAATCTTCACATTCTTCTTTACAGGTAGCCGTACAATTTGCACAGTCGCCTGCTTTTTTTGTACTCTTGTGTACCCTAAAAAAACATATAATTTTGAACATTTTTTCTGCCCCCTTTCAAAAAATTTAGAATAACAAAGTGTTTCTTAATTATACCACTAATAAACATTTTAAAGTCAAGCTTCTTATCAAGAAGTTAAGATTGACTTAAATGTTGGTTAAGAGTATAAAGAGAAGCAGAAAAGAACATTCTTTAATTTATTTAAAGGGCGCAAATACCCAGAAAGGAGGTAAGCAATGAACAACTGTCCTAAGGTACTTTCCGTTGTGTATCCAGAAGCAATAGTGCGTTGGGCTATCGATGCACACAAAAAAGCCGGCTTTTCGTCGAACGAGTTGCTATTGCTCGGACAGCCTAATCAGCTCGAGAATTTATCGATGTTTCGACTGGTCCTCGATGGACGAGCTGAGATAGTTTTCAAAAAACAGCCGGCTCAAAAAGAGGGCGACGAGGAATGTGGATATTCGGGTGCCTAATGCACCCTCTCAAATCAAACCGTTACTTTGGTCGTGTGAAAAACCGGACTAAGGAACGGTTTTTCATTTGTTCAAAACTGCAAGGCAAGACCTTGCAGTTTATTTTGTTAAATTTTTTATTATGATATAATTTAAAAATGAAAATAGGCAAAGAATCAGCACCAAAAAATGAGAAACATGAGGAACAAGGGAATCTTGATTTTAGGTCAGAAGAAGAAAAAGATAGAGCTTTAATAGATAGAGTTCTAGAAGAAAAAATAAGTACTGGTACTTTTTCTCCGGGCTCACTTTCCAAAGAAGATTTAGAAAGGTATCTTAGACTTATTGAAAAAGAAAGCAAAGAAGATAAAGATTATCATGGACACTAAAAAAGAAAAGAATGAGTGGCGAGAAGAAAAAAAAAGAAATAAACAGAGATTTTTTGACGCTTTTCGAGGGATGCGGGTTTTTTGGATGACGACTAACAGTTTATTTAGATACATATCTTCCATAGCAATTTTGTTTGTGGTAATTTTAGGTTTTTATTTTAAAGTTTCTAGTTCTGAATGGATGAGTTTGATTTTTGTTATTGGTTTTGTTTTAGTTTCAGAAGCCTTTAATACCGCTATTGAAATAGATATAAATTTAACTTCTCCAGAATATCATCCTTATGCCAAAGATACGAAAGACGTAGCGGCTGCAGCCGTATTATTGTCTGTATTTGTTTCTATTATTATTGGGCTCATCATCTTCTTGCCTAAAATTTTTTAAATTGGTAAAATACAGCTTATGAATCCCGTTAGAAATAGTAAAAATATTGAAAACGGGTTATAATATATAAATATTAATAATTAAGTATAAATTTCTAACGGGATGAATAATAATGTAAAAATTTTCTTTTTAATAATTTGTCTTTTAGTTCTAGGAGTAGTTGCCACTGTATTACTTCAACCAAACGTTCTTCCAACAGGACCTGGAAAATACGATGAGTTCGCAACCTGCTTAAAAGATAAAGGCGCGGTTTTTTATGGAACTTTTTGGTGTCCTCATTGCCAAGCAGAAAAGAAACTTTTTGGCGTATCTCAAAAATTATTGCCATATGTTGAGTGTTCTACCGCTGATGGGCAAAGTCAGATACAGGTTTGCAAAGACAATAAAATACAAAGTTATCCTACTTGGACATTCGCTGATGGAACAACTCTTGGTGGAGAGATTACATTGCAACAATTAGCCGATAAAACTTCTTGTATATTGCCTCAGTAGTTATATTATTAGTTTCCGCCAAAGGCGGATCAGCTTATGGCTGAAATTAATCAAAATTATATGGGAAAAGGAAATAATTCATATAGAAGAGACGTGAAGAAGCCCAAAAAGGCGAAAAAGAAATAGGCGTGTTCTATTTTACTAAAAAAGAAAAAATTTTACTAAAAAAATTAAACACTCCAGCAAAGGTGCAAGATTTTTTGAATGGTTTTAAGTTTAATTTTGAGAAAAAAGGAGAAACATTGAAGTCTCCAATTTTAACGTTAAGGACACAAAATGCGCATTGTTTTGAAGGAGCATTGCTTGGCGCTTATATTTTATCTTTACATGGTTTTAAGCCGTATTTGATGCACCAAAAAGCAATAGAAGATGACTATGATCATATTATTGTCCCATTTAAGATTGATGGGCTTTGGGGTGCATTATCAAAAACTAATCACGCAGTCTTGCGTTATCGTGAGCCAATTTATAGAAATCTCAGAGAGCTCTCAATGTCTTATTTTCATGAATATTTTTTAAACGATGGTAAAAAAACTTTGAGGCAATATTCTGCACTTTTTAATTTAAATACTCTAAAGAAACCTGCCCGCTGTGGCGGGGATTGGGTAACTTCAGAAGTTGATCTCTGGTATATAGATAAGAAGTTAGATAAAATAAAACATTACAATATTGTGCCTAAGTCTTATCTGAAAAGATTAAGAAAAGCGGACAAAATAGAAGTTGAGGCTACAAAAATTGTAGAGTTTAAAAAATACTAAAAATACTATCCCAAAATCTATTCCACCAGCTTTTCTTTGTAGTTTCTGTTTGAGTTATAGAAGGAGTTTGAGATATAGTATTTATAACTGTGGCTGTATTTTGTTTTGTAATTTTTGTTATCTTTTTAGTTTGCTTTTTATAAGTTGAAGGTGTAACAGTTTTTGGTTTTTCTTCAAGATTTATATTTGATTGAACAGGAGTAATTTCTGTGGGGATAGAAAAAGGTGGAGGTGTAGCGACTACTGCTGGTGGTGGTAAAATCACTTGTATAGGCATTATATAACCTCCACTACTCCTGTGAACTGGCGGGGTTTCCGGTTCTGGTTCTGGTTCTGGCTCTGGTATTGGAGCTGGTGCTTTGTTTTCATCTCCAAAGTATAGAACAACATTTTCTCCTCCTGATAAAATTTTTGAATCCATTCCGACAGCCGGGCTTTCATCATTTACTTTATATTGCCAATTATCACATAGGTCAGATCCAGATATATTGATGCATTTTAAGTAAAAGGCACCGAACATGTTGTAATAAATCAAATTAGAGATAGTAAATTCTCCACTTGAAGTATCAGCCGTATTCACGATTGAAAGCACGCTGTCCGCGTTTGTATCATGAGGATTTCCATTTGAGTCATTTATACTTATGATGCCGGCCGGAAGCAGAGCCACACTTCCGGAATAAACAATATCGCCGTTATTTTTCAAAACCAAGTTTACGTTTATTCCATCAGCTAATACGACCTTATTTACTCCTGATAATAATATTAAAGTGAACAAAAAACTTAATAAAATTTTTTTCATATTTTTAAATTAAAAAATAAAAAACTCCTACCGAGAGGAGTCGACTAATCAAGATATTTAGTCTTGATAATTCCTGCTCGGGATCCGCCAATTGGCGGAACAAAATGATTGGTATTCGGACTTGTCCCCTCATATGCAATTAAGCATCTGATGGGCTTACCGTAGCGGCACTGTACTGGAATCTAACCAGTTTCCCCAATCACTTCTTTTAATTTTCAAGCGAACTCCTTTAGTATATACTTACTTTATATTATGTCAAAGAAAGATGGGGATAAATTAAAAACAACCAACAAAAAGCAGGTAAGAATAATGGTTTTTGGCACTTTTGATGGATTGCATCAGGGCCACATTAATTTTTTTAAACAAGCAAAAAATCTAACTAAGAATTCATTTTTAATTGTTTCAATAGCTAGAGATAAAAATGTGAAAAGAATAAAAGGGGAGTATTCTACTAGAAATGAACGAGAAAGAATGATTTTAGTAAAAAGAAACAAGCTTGCAGATAAAGTGGTTTTGGCGGGGAAGGTAAAATATTTACCACATATATTAAAAGAAAAAATAGACATTATTGCTTTAGGTTATGACCAAAAAGCTTATGTGCAAGAACTTAAAAAAGATTTGAAAAATAAAGGTATCTCAATAAGAATTATTCGCTTAAAGCCTTTTAAAGAGAAAATTTATAAAAATCACTTATTAAAAAGATAAGAAAGATCAAATATCTTTTTTTCTTATGGTTGATGATAAATAAATTCCGTATAGCATTAGCGCTCCTAAAATAATAAAAATAAAATTAAAAGACGGGGTAAATAGAAAAACAATAAATGCGACAAGAGGAGCTAACACATAAGCCACTGATCTAGTGTTGCGGTAAATACTAATGAACTCATCATTTTCTTTGGTTATATGTTTGAAAAAATAAACGTCGCTCATTACTTCTATTATTGCTGCACCAACTCTTGTGCTAAAAAGAACCAATGCCCAAATCCAAACTTCATGTCTTTTTATAAAAAAGAGAGACAAGGTAGCGACTGAAGCTATAAAAAATCCAAACATCAGCATTTTTCTTTCCCCAATTTTGTCTGAATATTCACCAGAAGGGAATTGGATTAATACAAATGGTAGAAGCATCACAGTGAATATCATAGCTATTTCTTTAAAGCTGAAGCCTAAATGTGCGTATAGATATATTGGTGTATAAATTACCATCCAAACATAAAAAAATTGCAAAATAAAATTTATTTTATAGGCGCGAGTAAGATTTTTATTTTTAAAAAAATTTTTAAACGATAGCCATACTAGGACTTTGTCATATTTTGGATCTTTTAAATTTCTTAAGTTTAAAAATATTATTAAGAAAAAAATGACCATTATCACAGAAGCAATAAAATAAAGAGCAGAAAAAGAAAATTTTGACAATATTTCTACAGAAAGAGCTTGGGAAATAACCCAAGCTAGACCAATAATAGAAAGAAATAGTCCGCGCATTTTTCCCATCAAGGAATTTTTAGAAAATATTTGCAATAATTCATCTAAAGCAAAAACAATCAAATTATTTAAGGTGAAATATAAAATAAAGATTGTGATTACTGCAGCAGAATTTTTTAAAATAGATAATAAAAAAAGAGAAAAGACATTTAGACCTGATAAAAAAAGTAAAAACTTATATTCGCCTATTTTTCGAAGTATTCCAGGTGTAAAAAAAAATATAAATAAAGAAATTAAAGAACCTAAAACATATATTAAGCCGACATTTTTTTCACCTGAAAATATAGAAAGAAAACTGGAACTAATAAAAGAAGTGAATGCTATTTGTAAAGACGCTAAAAAACCCAGAACGAAAATAATTTTTAATTTTGAATTTTCTTTGAACATCTTTTGTATTTTTTATACACTTAAAATGACAGGTATGACCAATGGTCTTTTGGCTGTTTTTTGATATAAGAATTTTGAGATGCTTTCCCCTAAGTTTGCTTTGATTATATCAAAATTCATCATATTTCCGCCGTGGGGAGAGGTTGTGGGCATTTTTGCCGTCATGTTTTCTATTCCATTTTTAATAATTATTCTTACTTGACGTAGAAGCTCTTGATTTTCTTTTAAATAGACAAAGCCTCGTGAAATCAAATCTGGAGATTTTTTTAATTTTCCAGTTTTTTGGTCAATAAGTGCGATAATGACAAACATTCCATCTTGGGCAAGCATGACCCTATCACGGATAACTATGTCTTGGGTGTCACTGATAGAAGTTCCATCCACTAACATTGCACCGCTAGGGGCACGCTCCTTTCGCATTGTTATTTTTTGTCCATCAGCAGATATTTCAATTATTGAACCATTATCTGGAACAATAATATTTTCTTCTCCCATTCCTAGATCCATTGCGAGTTCTTTGTGAAGTACTAGGCGATAATGATTGCCGTGAATTGGAATAAAAAATTTTGGATGAGTCTTTTTGTGTAGCCATTTTACATCTTCTTGATTTCCGTGTCCTGTGGCATGGACGAAATCTTCGCCAGCTGTTCGGTAGCTGATAACCCGGACACCTTGTCTAGATAAAGCATCTCTCATTTTTACTACCGCCAGTTCGTTGCCGGGTACAATAGAAGCTGAGAGTATTATTGTATCTCCTTTATGTAAAGAAAATTTCGCATTAGATTTATTAGCAGCACGATTGAGTGCAGCAAATTCTTCCCCTTGTGCACCTGTCATTAGGACGACAATTTTATTCGGTGGATAATTATTTGCTTCTTCCAGCGGGATAATAGTACCTTTTTTAGGAGCAAAGAATCCGGCTTCTATAGCTACTTCAATGTTCGTTTTCATCGAGCGTCCATCAATCGCTATTTTTTTACCCAATGTTTCAGCCACTTTAACAATATGCGCCAAACGAGTAATATGCGAGGAGAAAGCTGCGATAATTATTCGTCCTTGAATTTTTTTAATTAAATTTTCCAATCCTTGATGTACTTTTATTTCTGGCAAAGAAAATCCCTCGTTTTCAATGTTGGTTGAATCTGTCATTAATAAGAGCACTTTTGCTTTATCAAAAATCGAATATTCTTTTTCTTCTTCTTTGGAAACAATTCCATCTACTTGATCAAGTTTGTAATCCCCGGGAGTCACGATCCACCCATGCTGTGTTTCTATAATTATTCCCATTGAATCTGGAATAGTATGAGTAACACCGAAGAATCTAATTTTTATTTTCCCGCACATTATCACAGAATCTTTTTCAACAACCTTTTCTTTTATTCCCGGCAAATGGGGGAATTCTGCTTGCCTTTTTTTCATCATTAGCATAGAAAGATTTCTAGAATACACGGGAGGATTTCCAATACGTGAAAGGACTAATGGCACACCCCCAATATGATCCAAGTGCCCATGAGTAATTATCAATGCTCGTATTTTATCTTTGCGTTCTTCTAGATAGGTTGTATTTGGAATAACATAATCAACTCCAGGAGTTAATTCATTTGAAAAATGCATTCCAGCATCTATTACGATGATATCATCACCGATTTCTACAGCTGTCATATTCTTGCCGATTTCTTCCACTCCACCAAGTGGAATAATGCGAATTACATTTTTTTCTATTGGTGGAATTTTCTCATTAAAATTTTTATTTTTTATTCCAAATTGTGTAAGTCTAGAGCTTTTGCCAAATTTTTTTTGGGTATATTGATAGGTAGAACTTTTTGTTAATTTCTTTCTCTGTTCCCCGCCTGCTGATTGGCGTGCAGGTCCACTTGCATAGCTATGTGTAGCATTACGGACAGGTATTTTATTTTCTTTTTTTTCTTCAATCTTAAGTGAAGAAAAAGAAAGTCTTGTTTTTTTTATCATTTTATTTTTTAGTGAATATTCTCCAAACGTTTTCTGTTTCAGTGTACCATGAATATATATTTGAAAAACGATCAGCAGGAGAGATAAGATGATTCATAGAAAAACCTTTTAAGTTTTTTGATATTACATAAATAAAATTAGGACTATATAGGAAAACTGCTGGCATATCTTTTTTAATTTCGTCTTCAAACTGCGCGTATTTCTTAATTCTGGCTTGGGTGTTGATAGTAATAGACGCGTCTTCTAAGATTTTATCTACTTTCGCATTAGCATACAGGGCGACATTGAGACCAGGGTCCTTTCGTTGTGATGAGTGCCAAAAAGCAGACAGATCAGATTCATGATTTATAATTTGTCCAAACAACAGTGTATCATAGTCTCGTGGACGAATTACGCTTTGATTCAAATTGCCAATTTCAAAAGTTTTTATATTAACTTTCATTCCGATTTTTGATAAATCCTGTTTAATTATTTCGGCAGTTTTTGTGAGTTCTTCCGCATTGCCTGTTGAGATAGAAAATTCTAAAGTGGTAGTAGTTTTCTTTTTATTTTTACCAATTATAGTTTTTTGTAAAAATCCATCTGAACCTTTTGACCATCCATCTTTCGCTAAGCTATTTTGCACATTTTGCAATATAAGTTCACGAGAAGAATTATTTTCTGCAGATAGCTTTTGGTAGGCAATCATATTCGGTGGGATAGGATCATCTATGGCGATTCCATATCCAAAAAGAATTTCTCGGACTATTTTATCTTTATCTATAGTTTGGTCGATTGCTTTAGTGATGACCTTGTCAGCAAAAAGAATATTTTTATTTTGATTAAAGAAAAGTCCGAATACTCTTGGAAGCACTGAAGATTCTATTTGATAATTTCTTTCTTTTAAAATATCTGCATTTAGGGGGGTAATAGAGCTTATTTGTTCTACTGTCCCATCTTCGAGCGCATTGATAAGGTCGTCTTCGTTTAAATAAAAATACAAATTCACTTTTTTAATATATGGTTCGCCTAATATAAATTTATCAAATGATTCTAATTCGTAAGAATTTATAACTCCTGAGGATTCTTTGGAGACACTTTTAATAGCATAAGGTCCAGAACCAATAGGGGAAATGTTTGCATCATTTAGTTCTATAGAAGAATTATTCCACAGATATTGAGGCATTATTCCGAGGGTTAAACTTTCTAAAAATGATGGATAGGGTTTTTTTAGGGAAAATTCTATGGTCTTGTCATCTATTTTTGTTGCATTTACACCGTCAAAGTCCACTTTTCTCGGACTTTTTATGATTGGATCTTTTATTTCATTTACAGTAAATATGATGTCATCTACGGTAACAGGTTTTCCGTCTTGAAAATATATTTTATCTTTTAAGGTAACTTTATAAGTTAAGCCGTTATCGGACATTTCATATTTTTCTGCCAAGTCTGGAGACAATGTGCCGTCGGGATTTTTTCTCATTAATCCGGAATAAATGAGCGAAACGAGGTCGAGATCAGCAGGGGAGTTTGCTAGTATTGGATTTATAAAACGAGGAGTGCCGATAATGCCTTCAGAAATAGAGCCACCATGTAGCGGTACGCTCTCCATTAGAGATTTATTGATACTCTCGATAATTGTTATTGTGCTTATCAAGAACGTGAGTAGCAAGACAATAAAAACAATGCGTTCTTTTTTTGAGAATGTACTAAAAACTGAATTAATTTCGTCTTTTTTAGGCAACTTAAAATTGCGAATACGACTATATAAATTTTGCATATTTTAGATATAAAACAAAAATAAATTAAAGCTAAATTAACTCAAGTTAACTATTGGCTTTTATTATTATACTGAGTAAAGCAAATAAAGCAAAGAGAACTCCACAAATAAGGGACAAATAAAAAAGAAACTTTTCAAAGCCTCGGCGAGTGTGGTGAAAGGATTCTGTATCTCCTCCACCCAAAGCGCCTCCTAAACCAGCAGCAGATTGCTGCAATAAGATTGCGGTTACTAGTATTACTGAAAGAATGATCTGCGCATAAGGCAGAATCTTCGCTACTAAATTCATAGGGTAATTATTGCATAATATAGTTCAAAAGGCAAATACAATAAGAGATTAAAAGAATGGTTACGAATATATTTTTTTGATTCTTGACATTAAAAATTAAAGTGTATAATAGTGGTATCTTATCTTATTACATATATGTTGGGCTTGGAGAAAAGGTCGAACGTTATTTATTTAAATAAATATTTCTACTAGCGGGCTCACGTTACTTGATAAATTAATTGTTTTGTAGTTAAAATAAAAGTTACAAAATGAAAAAACAAAAACTAATAGATAAAAAGAAAATTTTACGACAAAAAGGACATCTTACTCGTCCTCCGCGACTGGAGGGTAAAGTTAAAAATGCCAAAATGAATCCAGTTAAAAAACCTAATCATAAATGAAGATACAAAAATTATGGCAACATTAAAACAAAAAAAAGCGGCAAAAAAGAACATAAAAAAAGCACAAGCCAAATGGAAAAGCATGACTCATAGGCAACATGCCTTGGCCCAACCAGAAGGCCGGGCGAGACAGAAGCCTGGGACTACCGGTAAAGGAAATTTTTTTAGAATTGAAGTGCGTCCCAAAAGTGAATTTAAAACCTTCCGTATCCAGGATGTAGGTAGAAAGGGTGGACTTGAAAGATTGGCAGGGAAACGTTCAAGTGGTTCTTGGGATACGGTTGCCTGGCTGGTTTCTAAAGAAGATGCGAAAATCAAAAACCGAGAATTAATTATAAAAGATTCAAAAGCAAAATCTGTTCTTAAAAACTTAAGGGGTCCTATTTTGCGAGTCAAGGGGGATGTTTTCAGAGCTTATCCTAGAGCAAATGTTCCAGAAAATGCAAAGCCTACTCTTGCGATGCGCAAATCTCAGAAAGCAAATATCAAGAAAGCTCAACAAGCTCGTTGGTAAGGTTTATTTTAGTGAAATATTTTTAATTTTTAAACTTATATAATAAGTTTCTTTTTGTTGTTTATTTTGTTATATTTTCTCTATGTCTAAGCTTTCTGTGGGAATTGTCGGTTTGCCAAACGTGGGGAAGTCCACGCTTTTTAATGCGCTGACTAAGAAAAGCGTGCCGGCAGAAAATTATCCTTTTTGTACGATTGATCCTTCAATTGGCATTGTGCCGGTGCCAGACGAGCGTTTGATTAAACTTTCAGAGATTTCTAAATCTAAAAAAACTATTCCGGCTGTGGTGGAATTTGTAGATATTGCGGGATTAGTTAAAGGCGCGAGTGAGGGTGCTGGGCTCGGTAATAAATTTCTCTCGTATATTCGCGAAGTGGACGCTATTATTGAAGTGGTACGAATTTTTGAAGATAAAGACATGATTCATGTTCATGACAAGATTGATCCGCTTTTTGATATAGAGGTTATAAATTTTGAACTTGAACAAGCTGGAATTAAAAAGCCCACACTGTATGTATTAAACACATCTGAAGCAGCAGACAATATTAAAAAAGATTTTGTTTCTAAATTACCCGGTCCATATATAGAAGTAGACCCTATCTTTGGCACAGGTTTGGATAATTTGATAAAGGCTAGTTATGATTTATTAAATTTAATTACTTTTTTTACCACAGGAGAAGATGAGTCCCGAGCATGGACCACTCTGCGCGGAGCGACGGCGCCTTTTGCCGGTCGCTCTATCCACACGGACTTTCAACAGAAATTTATTCGTGCAGAAGTAGTATCATATGATCAACTTATTGAAGCCGGAAGTTTCGCCAAAGCGAGAGAGCGAGGCTGGGTTCGCACCGAAGGCAAAGAATATATAGTCAAAGACGGAGATGTGATAGAATTTTTGATATGAGTAAAGAAAGAACAGGTGAATTATATATTTTTGGGAGTACGATTATTTGGAGCTTTTTTCCTATCATAACAGTTTTATCTTATAAAAATGTTCCTAGTATTATTTCTCTTTCAATCAGTACTTTTATAGCCACTATTTTTTTCTTTATTTTGGTAATTTATAAAAGAAAATTATATGAGTTAAGAAATAGACTTTTATGGAAATATATTTTTTACATTGTATTTTTTATAGGTATTTTATTTTATCTACTATATTTTTTAGGTTTAACTAAAACCACTGCTGGCAATGCAAGTATTATAGGTTTATTCGAAATTTTTACTTCTTACTTATTCTTTAATATTATAAAAAAAGAGCCATTTTCTTTACAGTCGAAAATAGGGGCTTTTTTAATGATCATTGGAGTGCTTATTATACTTGCTCCCAATTTTTCATCATTAAATTTTGGCGACTTATTTATTTTTATTGCAATGTTCTTTGCGCCGATTGGTAATTTTTTTCAGCAAAAAGCAAAACTTATTTCTTCGACTGAAACAATCCTTTTCTTGCGTAGTCTAATAGCTACCCCTTGCCTTTTTTTAATTGCTTATTTTTTTGGTCAGTATTTTAATATTTCAGATGCTAAAGAATCTTTTTTATTTTTAATAATAAATGGTTTTATAATGTTTGGATTAAGTAAAATATTTTGGTTGGAAGCGATTTCTCGTATTTCTGTAACTAAGGCAAATGCTCTACATAGTTTAACGCCACTTCTGACTTTATTACTAGCTTGGTTTATACTTCATCAAACGCCAACATATTTCCAAATTGCTTCACTTATACCATTAATCTTAGGAGTGCTATTATTAACAGACAACATTAAATTAAAATTTAATTATGCAAACTGAGATAAAACTTTTTTATTCAAAGGACTGGAAGGATTACGAACTCTTAGATACAGGCGAAGGGGAGAAGTTGGAGAGATTCGGCAAATATACTTTTGTACGGCCGTATGAAGATGCGGTATGGAAAAAAACTTTAGGAAATAAGGAATGGGCAAAAGCTGATGGAAAATTTTGGAGTTCAAAAGTGGGGGCAAAGGCGGGATGGAAGTTTAATAAAAAAATAACAGAAAAATGGGAGATGGAATATAAAGGTGTGAAATTTTTAGCTTTGCCTACGCCATTTAGACATTTGGGATTTTTCCCAGAACAAGCGAGCCACTGGGATTTTATAGAAGAGAAAATCAGAGAGGCAAAACAAATCGCCTCGCCTGATGCTTTTCCTCAGTCGCTCGGTCCCTCGCTTTGCTCAGCCACTCCTTCGCAAAAGCACGCAGGCTCTGCTAAAGGGGAAGTGAGATTCTTAAATTTATTTGGTTACACGGGAGTCGCAAGTCTTTTTGCTCTTCGCGCTGGTGCAGAAGTGACTCATATTGACGCTTCAAAGCAAACTTTAAATTGGGCAAAAGAAAATCAAAAATTAAATGCTGAGCTAGCTGAAGCACCAATGCGGGTGATAGAAGATGATGTAATGAAATTTTTGGAGAGAGAAGAAAAAAGAGGGAATAAATATGATGCCGTGATAATGGACCCGCCGAAGTTTGGCAGGGGACCAAAGGGAGAAGTTTGGAAGATAGAAGAAATGTTGCCGAAGCTTCTTCTCGCTGTAAAAAAAGTTTTGAGTGATAAACCTCTTTTTGTTATTTTGACCTCTTATGCGATTGATTCTTCTTCGCTTTCTTTAGGATATGCTCTCAAAGAAACGATGAAAGACTTTAAGGGGAGTGTTGAACAAGGGGAGCTTTGTATTTTAGAAAAATCCAATAATCGCATTATTTCACTTGCCAATACGGCTGTGTGGAGTGTATAATGTATTTACATGATTGTAATTGTTCTCATCATTATAGTAGTAGGTGTGGTCGCTTTTTTTATAAATCTTAATATAAACAATATGGAACCAAATCAAATCCAAAATCAAGTTAGTTCAAAAACAAGTGCTAAAGACTTCTTTATAAATTTAGGTGCTATAGTCGCTCTTGGTTTTTTTGTAGGTAATCTTATTAGTCTTTTATTTACAATTATAAACAAAGCTTTCCCTCTCACTACTGGTTATAATTATTATGGAAGCTCTTCAATTAGTTTTCCTGTAGCTGCGCTTATTATTTTCTTTCCAGTTTATATTTTACTAATGTGGCTTTTGGAAAAAGGATATGTTTTAGAACCAGAAAAGAGAAGCGTTGGAATACGTAAATGGTTGACCTACATAACATTGTTTGTGTCTGGATTCGCTTTAGCGGGGGATTTGGTTACAGTTTTATATTATTTTATTGATGGTCAAGATATCACAACAGGGTTTATTCTAAAAGCTCTATCTGTTCTATTGATTTCCCTTTCAATTTTTTATTATTATATTTCTGAAGTTCGCGAAAAAATGAATAGGAGTTTGCAAAAAAAATGGGCAATTGGTTCGGCCATAGTAATTGTTGTTTGTATAATTTGGGGTTTCGCTGTACTTGGTTCGCCTCGAACGCAACAACTCTTGAAATACGATGGACAGAAAATAAATGACTTGCAAAACATAGAAGGTTCTATTCAGAATTTTTACGCCACAAAAGGTGTTTTACCAAATGATTTTGATGAATTATTAACTCAAAATTATTATATAAACACGACAGATTCTCAAACTCAAAAACCATATGAATATAACAAGACAAGTAAAACTACATATGATTTATGTGCAGAGTTTAATAAAGAATTAACTAAGGCTGATTTTGCAACAGAGCCTATAATATATGGTGGAAATACTTGGATGCATGGGGCTGGCAGATTTTGTTTTAATAAAACTATAAATCCTAATTTATATTCAAAGCCTACAATACCAGTAAAGTAAATATCGGCATGAAAGAATATGAAAGATTATGACCATAAGAAAATTGAAAAAAAATGGCAAACTATTTGGGAGAAAAAGGGAGTTTATAAAACCTTAAATAATTCTAAGAAGAAAAAATATTATGTTTTAGATATGTTTCCGTATCCGTCCGGCGTAGGGCTACATGTTGGACACCCTAAAGGATACATTGGCTCGGATATTTTTGCTCGCTTAAAAAGAATGCAAGGTTTTAATGTGCTTCATCCTATGGGTTATGATGCTTTTGGATTGCCAGCAGAACAATATGCTATTGAGCACAACATAAATCCAAAACAAGCAGTAGAAAAAAATGTAAAAACATTTGAAAAGCAACTTTCTTTAATAGGGCTCTCTTATGATTGGGGAAGGAGAGTTAATACGACAGATCCTGATTTTTATCACTGGACTCAATGGATTTTTTTAAAAATTTATAATTCTTGGTACAACAAGGACGCAAATAAAGCAGAGCCGATAGATAAATTAGTTAAAATTTTTGAAAAGTCTGGAAACACAAAAATAAATGCTGTATCTAGTGATGTTGAAAAATTTTCTGCATCAGAGTGGAAAATAAGAACAAAAAAAGAAAAGCAAGACATTTTAATGAAATATCGCTTGGCTTACGAGGGATATAGCGAGGTCAATTGGTGTCCAAAGCTTGGCACAGTTCTAGCAAATGATGAAATATTAGACACCAAAGACGGCTTAGTCTCTGAACGTGGAAATTACCCTGTGGTAAAGAAAAATATGCGTCAGTGGTTTATGCGTATTACCGCGTACGCTGATCGTTTGCTTTCCGGTCTTGAAGGGCTTGATTGGTCTACCCACATAAAAGAAATTCAGAAAAATTGGATAGGTAGAAGTGAAGGCATCAATATAACATATTCAATTGAAGATTTAAATAAAACAGTGACGGTGTTTACTACTAGACCAGATACAAATTTTGGAGCAACTTTTCTTGCTTTGGCTCCAGATGGTGCATTTGTAAAAGAAAATTTAAAAAATTTTCCAAACCAGAAACAAGTTCTTGACTATATTGATGAAATAAATAAAAAAACAGATATTGAGAGACTAGCGGAAGGTAGAAAAAAGACCGGAGTATTTACGGGCTTATATGCAATCAATAGTTTAAATAATAAAAAGATGCCCATGTACATAGCAGATTTTGTGCTTGGGGGTGTTGGTACTGGTGCGTTAGTTGGCGTGCCAGGACACGATATGCGTGATTTTGAATTTGCTCAGGAAATGAAATTAGAAATTATCCGTGTAGTTATTGGCCCTGACGGTGATAATTCTCCAATTACAAAAAAGGAACAAGTACAAGAAGAATTGGGAATTATGGTAAATAGTGGATTTCTAGATGGAATGGATATTCATAAAGCGACTCAAAAAATAATGGATTATATAGAAGAAAAAAAATATGGGGAAAGAGCAACCTCTTACAAAATGCGAGATGCGATTTTTGCGCGACAGAGATATTGGGGCGAACCTATTCCGCTTTGGCATGATAAAGAGGGGGTAATAAATGAACTTAAGGAAAAAGATTTACCACTCAAGCTTCCGCCGGTGAAATCTTATCAGCCTACCGGCACAGGAGAGTCTCCGCTTGCGAGTGTTTCTGCTTGGGCAAAAAAAGGATATGAGACGAATACAATGCCTGGCTGGGCTGGGAGTTCTTGGTATTTTCTTCGTTATATGGATCCTAAAAATAAAAAAGTTTTTGCTGATAAAAAAGCCATAAAGTATTGGAGAGACGTAGATATGTACGTCGGTGGTGCCGAGCATGCTACTGGACACTTACTATATTCTCGTTTTTGGCATAAATTTCTAAAGGATTATGGTCTTGTAGTAACTGAAGAGCCTTTTAAAACACTTAGAAATCAAGGGATGATTTTAGGTAGTGATAATAGAAAAATGAGTAAAAGGTGGGGTAATGTCATAAACCCAGACGATATAGTGAAAACATACGGGGCGGATACGTTGCGTCTTTATGAGATGTTTATGGGGCCATTTGCTCAATCCGTCGCTTGGAGCGAAGAAGCCATCATTGGACCAAGAAGATTTTTAGAAAGAGTTTGGAAGATCGCTTCGAAAATTGCCTTGCCTGATGCTTTTCCTCAGTCGCTCGGTTCCTCGCTTCGCTCAGCCACTCCTTCGCAAAAGCATGCAGGCTCGGCTTCGGCTTTGGTTGTTTCAAAGCTTTTAAATAAAACTATAAAAAAAATAGGAGAAGATATCGAGGAGATGCATTTCAATACTGCAGTTTCTACGATGATGATACTTGTAAATGAAATGGATAAAAATAAGGTCAGCGTAAAAGACTTTAAAAAATTCTTGCAAATTCTTGCGCCGTTTGCTCCGCATATGACAGAAGAACTTTGGGGTGTGTTTGGAGAAAAAAAGTCTATTCATCTTTCTGAGTGGCCTAAGTATGATAAAAATCTAATTCAAGATGAAGAGCTTAAAATTGCAGTACAGGTAAATGGAAAAGTTAAAGCGGAGATCATGATAAAAGTAGATGATACAGAAGAACAAATAAAAAAACAAACTTTGAGCAATGAGGTTGTGTTAAGATATATAGGAGAAAAAGAAGTAAAAAAAGTAATTTATGTCAAAAACAGACTTATTAACATAGTTGTTTAGATAAAAAAATGGAGAAGATTTTAAAAATTTTTACTAAAGAGTCTGGAAGCATAAATCAGGCTGCATTTCTTTTAGGTTGCCTTACTTTACTGTCTCAGATTTTGGCGCTTTTTCGGGATCGTTCAATTGCGCATTTTATTGGACCTTCAGCAACGCTCGATGCTTACTATGCCGCTTTTCGGGTACCAGACTTAATCTTTATTTGTATAGCATCTCTGGCTTCTATCACAGTGCTTATACCTTTTATTGTGGCAAAAATGAATGGAGACAAAGTGACTGATGAAGCCCGAAAATATTTAAATGATATTTTTACTGTTTTCTTTTCTTTGATGGTGTTTGTGGCCTTGGTAGCATTTTTCCTTATGCCATACTTGATATTTTTTATTGCTCCAGGTCTTACTCCACTTTATCAAGCAAAGGTTGTTTTACTTTCTCGGATAATGTTACTTTCGCCTATTTTAATGGGTCTTTCTAATCTTTTTGGCACCGTTACCCAGCTTTTTCGTAAATTTTTCATTTATTCCTTAAGTCCAGTTTTTTATAATTTTGGGATTATTATTGGGGTTATCTTTTTTTATCCAATTTTTGGAATCTATGGATTAGCATTTGGTGTTGTTCTTGGAGCTTTTATGCATTTTGGCATACAAGCATTAGTAGCGCGTTCCTGTGGTTTTAACTTAAAATTTTCTCTTTTCTCAAAAATTAATTTTAAAGATATTAAAAATTCGGTCCTAATATCATTTCCTAGGACGCTAGGTCTTGCTTTCAACAATATTGCGCTTATTTTTATTATAGCCATGGCGTCTTTTTTAGAAAGTGGTTCTATCTCAATTTTTAATTTTTCATTTAATCTTCAATCAGTACCGCTTAATATTATCGGCATTTCTTATGCGGTAGCGGCCTTCCCGAGCCTAGCCAAATCTTTTTCAAATGGTAAAAAAGAGGAATTCAAAAAACATTTAAAAGAAGCATCACGAGCCATCGTGTTTTGGTCTCTGCCGGTAATATTTCTTTTTATTGTCCTTCGAGCGCAAATAGTGCGTGTGATTCTTGGTTCTGGGTCTTTTTCTTGGGATAATACTCGCTTAGTCGCAGCCGCTCTCGCAATCTTTTCTATTTCCATTCTCGCTCAAGGAATGACGACATTGCTTTCTCGTTCTTATTATGCCACCGGTAATACAAAACGTCCCTTTATCGTAAATTTTTCTTGTTCTATTTTGATTATAATTTTATCCTATATATTTATTCATCTTTTTCAAAATGTTTTAGTGTTCCGCTATTTTATAGAATCTTTATTGAAGGTAAATGATATTCCTGGTACAGAGGTGTTAATGCTCCCACTTGCGTATTCTATTGGCACGATTTTGAATTTTATTTTACATTGGATTTTTGTAAAGAAGGATTTTATGCCGGAAGAATCTTTTATTACTAAAACTTTTTTTCAAAGTTTTGCAGCATCATTTTTCCTTGGTTTGGTCGCTTATTTGAGTTTAAATATTTTTTCACCGATTTTTGGCACCACCACATTCTGGGGCGTCTTTTTGCAAGGATTTATTTCCGGTATTTTTGGTATAATAGCAGCTATTATTGTGTTATATTTGCTTAAGAGCGCAGAATTAAAAGATTTGGTGCAAACTTTTACTACTAAATTCTGGCGCGCAAAAATTATTGCTCCACCCCAACAAGGTTTATAATCATTATGAATTATGAAACACAAACTTTTCTTCGGTACGGAATTTTTGAAGCTTAAAAATTCCTGAAGTTCTCGGCTCGTCAGCCTCGAAACCCCTGCGAAAAGTTATGTTTCATAATTAAAAATTAATTATGAAAAAATTTTTAAAAATATTTATCCCCCTTATTGTTGTTGGTGTATTGGTATATCAATTTCGTTTTGCCCTTAGTCCGCAATTTTTGTTAGTAATAGATAATTTAAAGAATAGTCTGGAGTGGGTTTTTACAAAAGCTCCTTGTTCGGAGGGAATACCTTACACTCTCGGTACTTTTGATACTAAATTCAATATTTCAAAAAGTTATTTTTTAAGCGCTCTCTCTGATGCGGAAGCTATTTGGGAAAAACCTCTTGGTAAAGAGTTGTTTGTTTATATGCCAGAAAATTCCGCATCAGATGTTTTAAAAATTAATTTAATTTATGATTATAGACAGCAAGCAACGAGTAAGTTGGCTAGTCTTGGTATTATCGTAAAAGATGATAGGGCTTCATATGATATGTTGAAAGCTAAGTTTACAGCACTCAAGGTACAATACGATACAGAAAAGACTGCTTTTGATGCGCGAGTTAATGCTTTTAATAAAAGTGGTCGGACTAATGTGGTAGAATTTGAAAGTTTAAAAAATGAACAGAAAAATTTAAATAATATGGTGGATGAAATAAATGCGCTTGTGGTGGCACTCAATCGTCTTGTCACCACATTAAATCTCTCTGTGAATCAATACAATACAGTGAGTGGCGAGCGAGGGGAAAGCTTTGAAGAAGGTGTATATATTAGCGATGGCTCAAATAGAGAAATAGATATTTATGAATTTAGCGATCGGGTTAAACTCGTACGTGTGCTGGCTCACGAGCTTGGTCACGCTCTAGACATTGATCATGTGGATGATCCAAAAGCAATAATGTATAAACTCAATCAAAGTAATAGTTTGACCCTTACGCAAGCTGATCTTGAGGCGCTTAAGACAGGGTGTGGAATAGAATAGTAGCTATTTTTTAGATTAGGTTCATAATTAATATTATTAGCTTAATTTATTAACTTGTCCGCCTTTGGTGGATTAATTATTAAAATATATGGATTCATTTAATTCTCCGACCACAAAACCACTTTATCGTGGCACCCAAATTGTTTGGTATGTCCTCGGTATTTTGGAAGTGTTATTGGCATTTCGTTTTATTCTAAAGTTATTAGCGGCAAATCCAGGGGCTGGGTTTAGTAGTTTTATTTATAAATTAACTTACATTTTTGTCGCTCCATTTTTGAGTGTTTTCAGAATTTCTCAGGTCGAAGGAAATATTTTTGAGTGGACGACACTACTAGCAATGTTAGTTTACTGGCTTATTGCTTTTGGAATTATCAAGCTCTTCCTGATGGGGAAAACTGTCTCTACTCCGGAAGCAGCTGTTAAATTGGAAAATCAAGAAAAGTAAAAAAATTATTATTAACTTGTCCGCCTTTGGTGGATTAACTAACTAATTTATTTTATGCTTACAACAATTGCTATCGTTTTATTGGTTTTATGGGCATTAGGTTTTTTTGGTGGTTTTGCGATGGGTGGATTCATTCACTTGCTTTTAGTTATAGCTATCATTATGTTTTTAGTTAGGGTTATTCAAGGGAGAAATCCGTTGAAATAAATACAATTGCAATATATTCATGTAAAAGTTAAAGCTGGTGTCAAAAAAGAGTCTTTTGTTCAAAAAACAGAAGACTCTTTTGAAATTTCAGTTCGAGAAAAAGCTGAGAGGAATATGGCAAATGATCGTGTTCTAGAACTCGTAGCGGAGTATTTTAAAGTTCCTACTAATAAAGTTCGTATTATAAACGGTCATCATCATCCGAGTAAGCTTTTGATTATAGAATAGTTTTCATAAAAAATAATTATAAATCAAACTTTTTTCGGTACGGATTTTTTAAGCTTCAAAAAATCCGTACCGAAGAAAAGTTTATATTTAGTAATTTACAGTGAAAAATATTATAATAGGTATATGAAAAAAATATTATCCATTGTTATTATAATAGGTGTTATTTTAGGAATCTTTTATTTTCTTAACAAGAAAGAGGTGGTTGTGCCGGTAACTACTATTCCTATTGAAAAAAATACTAAATCAACAAACAAAATAGATGTAGAGCAGGGGGAATTTTGTTTTGCGAAATTCGGCACGCCGAACAGTAGTGGTTTATATGATAAATATACCTTGCGTTTAATTCTTGATGGCGGAAAAGTAACAGGGGAATTAAATTTATTGCCGGCAGAAAAAGATATAAAGACAGGAGAGATCAAAGGAACGGTAGGGGTATTTGATAAAGTAATGATGACTCGGGTAGCTATTTTGGAATGGTTTACTTTTGCCGGTAATACTGACACAGAAAAAATTACAATAGTTTTTGGAAAAGATACAGCAAGTATAAAGGAGGGGACAAACACTCTAAGTCTTGCAGAGTTACCTTGTTTGGATTTGATTGAAAGAACAAATGTAGAAAATTATTTGAATGACAATATTTCAAAGCTTTCTCCAGTCAAGGCTGTTTTGGGCGGGACTTGGTATGTAGTCTCTGCGACAGTAGATATGATTAAAAATTCTGGTACGGTAATATACGAAGACGGACACATCCAAGAGAAAAAGAATTTTTCCTATACCACGAACGAAAAAGGTGAAGTGGTAAGTTTAAATATTTTCTAAATCATTCCAGACGAGAAGTTTCCATTCGTCTTTTTTAAAGAAATGTGGAGTGTATAAACAAATTGCTATACCTGCATTATCTATCGGATTAAAATAAGAAAGGTTGTTGTATTGCGAAGCAGTAAGTTTTTCTCCGTAGAGCATATAAGACACTACTACTTTCAGAAAAATTTTATGAGTGACCATAATAATTCTTTCTTCTGATATTCCCTTAATATAATTTAATAATTTTTTTGCTCTCTTTTTTAGATCAATAAAATTTTCTTCATCTGAAAATCGTAAATTATCTTCATGATAACTATTATCAATACGGTCGATAATTTTTCTGATTTCAGGGTCTCCTCCAGAGCGTCCTATCACTTCAGAAGGATTTCTCCTTTCTGTCAAGAGCTCGGAATATTCTACTTTTACACCGATTTCTTGGCTGATAATTGAGGCCGTTTCCTTCGTGCGTTCGTATGGACTGGCAATAATAATCTGTGGGAGCCCCTTACCTTTCGGAAATCTTTTGGCTGTGGCCAAGGCTTGAGCTCTGCCTTTTTCCGTTAGAGGACCTTCCGCTCCCTGCCTGATACCTAGGGCATTATTCTCTGTTTCTCCATGTCGTACGAAATATATTAATTTTGTTTCCATATATATAGTTTATTATTATTAGTAATGTTTTGCAAGCTTTTTTATTATTTTTTTATCCACATTTGATATTGTTTAGTAATGTTTAGTATAGTATACTTTGTGTATGGAAAAGAGATTAATTTCAATCAAAGAAGCTTCAGAAATGCTCAATGTGTCCAAGCTCACTCTTCGCAATTGGGACCGAGATGGCAAGCTCTCTGCTTTTAGAAACCCTATAAACAACTATCGAGTTTACCAATTAGAAGATATAGAGAAGATAATAAACCAAATAAAGTCTGGAGACAAGCCCGAGGTAGCTCCACGAAAAAAGAAATCTAAATTTAGAATAGTGCCTGTGATCTCTATCAAAGATTAAATAAAATACTTATAAAGCCTGCCTGCCGGCAGGCAGGTTATCCACATTTTATAGGTTTTTTCTTGTTCTCAGTTCTCGGTTCTTGTATAATTATTACAAATGAGCAAAAAAATATTTTCTAAAAATAAATTCGAAATAAATTTTAGAAAAAATATTTTAAAACTTCCGCCAAAGGCGGATCAGCCTCTGGCTGAAAAACTAAATAAAGAAAGTGAGTTGGTGACAAATTGTCACCAGTTGAAAATGGTGGCCGAAGGCGGAAAAATTTACGGTACTGAATTTTATAATGTATAAAAAATTATTTTAATGAAAGAAAATCTTTTTGAAAAAATTAAAAAAATTAATAAATACGGATACGAATTTTGGTATGCTCGTGAGTTGGCTAAAATACTTAACTATACTGATTATGGTAATTTTGAAAATGTCATAGATAAGGCTAAAAAGTCTTGTGAAAATAGTGGGCAAAATATAAAAAACCATTTCGGTGACGCCACCGAGATGGTCAATATCGGCTCAATGTCGGAGCGTAAATTTAGTAGTTATAAGTTGAGTCGGTATGCTTGCTATCTAATAGCTCAGAATGGCGACCCGAGAAAAGTTGAAATTGCAAAAGCTCAAACTTATTTTGCTATTAAAACCAGACAGAAAGAAATAGAAGATAATCTTATTGAAGATAATAAGAGAGTTTTTCTGCGTGGGGAGATGAAGGAGCATAATAAAAATTTAGCGAGTGTGGCTAAACGATCCGGCGTCACTGATTATGCAAATTTTCAAGATTTTGGTTATATGGGGCTTTATGGCGGAATGCGACAAAAAGATATCAATTATTATTCTCCTCTTGAGGAGTACTTCGCCCGTTGGCGAAGGCGAAGGGAGGTGGAAGAATTTAATGCATCCACCCCACCCCGACTAGAGTCGGGGCACCCCTCAAGAGGGGAATCTGAAAACAAATTATTAATTATTAAAATAAAATTAGAAGAGAAATTAAAAGAAAACAATCAAATGATAAAAAAAATAAAAAATAGAATTAGAAAAAAAATTATCAATTAACAAATTATTAAAGGGTCGACTAAATTAAAAAAATAAAATTAAAACAATAAAATGAAAAAATTACAACAAGGGAAAAAAGAAAAAGATTTAAAAGCAAGATTAATTTTTGCGGTTTTGGGTGTGGCGGTTTTAGGGCTGGTTTTTACGATTAATATTCCGACGACAAACGCCGCTACGAATACATTTAACCAAAATAATTGGAGCGGGCCTGCGGATACAAACACAATAGCGACAGCAACAAGCGGGTGGACAAAATATTATTCCAAAGACGCTTTGACGAACGCTTTAAGCAATGCTTTGAATCTTTTAACATCTTTGACGACAGGTTCACAGATAACAAATAGCTCGGGGACAAACAGTAATACATATATAAGCGGAAATTCAGTTTATCTTTGCAAGAACATTGGTGTTGCCTGCTCCGCGAATCAGGAATGTTCTTCTGGGTTATGTAGCACGACTTGCCAAGCAGTATGTGACGCATCAACAACTTGCGGAACCTCCTGTGGTTATGGCGGATTGACTTATGGCACTCTAACTGCCAACGGTAAATGCTGGATGGACCGCAATTTGGGCGCGACGGCAGTGGCGACCGCGTATAATAGTCCGACCACATCTTATGGCGATTATTATCAATGGGGACGAAAAACGAATGGACACCAAGTCAGTAATAGTGGTACCTCAACAACACAATTTTCTGCCTATACGCAAGATCCAGCTAGTGGTGGTTTGTTTATTAAGAGTTTCTCTGATTGGCTAACTCCTCAAAATAACACTCTCTGGGCAGCAGCTGGTGGTTATTTAAATAATCCTTGCCCTACAGGCTGGCATGTACCAGCGCAAGCCGAATGGGCTTCTGTAGTGTCGGCTTGCGGGATTACTAATTATAGTACAGCGATTAGTAATTCGTGTGGTTTGAAACTTCCCGCTAGCGGCTACCGGTACTACTTCGATGCCTCGATCAGCTACCGAGGTACGGTCGGCAACTACTGGTCGAGTGGTTTTACCGGCTCGGACGCCTACAGCCTGAGCTTCGGTTCGGGTCTCGTGTACCCCGCGGACAGCGCCAACCGGGCGAACGGCTTCTCGGTCCGTTGCCTCAAGAACTGACTATGCGACTATTTGACAATTTGATTTATTAAAAATTAAAGGTCGAAAAAATTAATGGCAATTTACGATAATTTACCGGTTTATAAAACAAGTTACGATTTACTGATAGAACTTTTCAAGTTGGTGAAAAATTTTTCCCGTGAATGGAAATTCACCATCGGAGAAGAAATAAAAAAAGAGACGATTGAAATGATTCTCAATATCTACCGCGCCAATTCTAGCTGGGAGAAGAAAGAAAAGATCCAAAAAGCGAGAGAAAATATTGAAACAATCAGAATGATGTTGCGTCTGCTGAAAGACTTGAAACAAGTAGGATTGGAGAGATTCATCAATTTGAATGAAAAAATAGAAAGTGTTTCCAAGCAACTTGCAGGTTGGCAAAATTCACAAAAAAATTGAAAATATAATAAAGATGGCCAGAGTCGCTTTGGGGGAAACCTAGAAGCGAGCGTGCCAAATAAAGTCAGTTCAATAATCTTCTCGTGCCGTAAAAGGCACGAGGAATAGGCGAAAGCCAATCTTATTTCCAACAGTTTAGGATTATAAGATGAGTCAAAGATTATTTTAGCGCTAGCGGCAACCGGAACTACAACAATGCCTCGATCAACAACCAAGGTACGAACGGCAACTACTGGTCGAGTGATTTTACCGGAACGAACGCCTACAACCTGAACTTCAATTCGGGTAACGTGAACCCCGCGAACAACAACAACCGGGCGAACGGCTTCTCGGTCCGTTGCCTCAAGCACTGACTATAAAGTCTTCCGAGCTTGGATTAATCCGTGTTCGGAAGACAATAAAAATTATGACAAAAGATACATTATTAAAAGATTTATTTAAAGCCTACTATGACGCCCGCAGAAACAAGCGGGGGACTTTAAACGCGCTCAAGTTTGAAATAAACTACGAACACAAATTATTCGAGCTTTGCGAAGAAATCAGGGAAAGAAAATATAAATTAAGTCCGAGCATATGCTTCATTGGCGGTCAATCGGTCAGGCGGGAAATCTTTGCCGCCAATTTCCGCGACCGTATCGTCCATCATCTGATTTTCAATTATATCAATCCGATTTTCGAAAAAAAATTCATTTATGATTCCTATAGTTGCCGGATTGGGAAAGGGACGTCGTTCGGGATAAAAAGGGTCGACCATTTTATCCGATCAGCCTCAGAAAATTATCAAAAAGACTGCTGGATTTTAAAACTGGATATTAAAGGATATTTTATGGCGATTGATAGGAAAATTTTATTTGAAAAAGTTGAGTGTAGATTAAGGACTCTAAAAAATGTCGAGTTTGATGTAGATCTGATTTTATATCTTATCTGGACAGTGGTTTTTAATGACCCGACAAAAAATTGCCGTGTTAAGGGAAAAAGAGAAGATTGGGTCGGACTGCCAAAATCCAAGAGTTTATTTTTCTCTGGGAAAGATAAAGGCTTCCCGATCGGCAATCTGACATCGCAATTGTTCGGGAATATTTATTTGGATGAATTTGATCATTTCGCGCGCGAACAATTAGGTATAAGGTGTTATGGTTGCTATGTGGATGATATGGTTTTTGTTCACAATGACAAGGAATATTTAAAAAAGGTGATTGCGAAAGTAAAGACACACTTAAATGCGTCTCTAGGGTTGACCTTGCACCCGAAAAAAATATATTTCCAGCATTTTTCCAAAGGAGTTTCTTTTCTTGGAGTTTATATAAAGCCATTTCGGATTTACACGGGGAAAAGGATAAAAGATAATTTTTATAAAAATATTTTTAAAATCAATACTATTTTAAAACAGAAAAATAAATTAGATCGGAACAATTATTTTCATGTTTTTGCGAGTGTTAATTCATATCTGGGAACAATGAAACATTATCAGACATTCAGATTGCGCAAGAAATTTTTGAGCTTGCTCAATCTAAAGTTCTGGGAATATTTTTCCATAGAAGAAAAGAATTTACAAAAACTGGAAAAATTATTTTATTTATCAGAAAACGGGTTATTTATAAATAAGGTCGGACATTAATTATGAATTTAAAAATTAACAATTAAAATATTATGAACAAACAAAATAGAAGTAAAACGTATCTTAGAATAGTCACAAAAGTTTTATTATTAACATTGCTGGTATCTTTTTCGGCAGAGATTCTTTTTGCCGGAACAGCTTTAGCTACCACCAATACAGGAACGTTCACTTCGCAGTGGATAGATACAGGACAGAATGACGCTTCGTGGGGGACTTTTTCTTGGCAAACAACCCAGCCGTCTGCTAATACTTCCATAGTTTTTAAAGTCCACACTGCCAGCAATTCTGATAAGTCGGATGCGACTGCATGGTCTTCTTGTACTGCATTACCAACAGTAACTTCAGCTAATGCTTCCAGTTCAGCAAGCATAAGTTCTAATAATTGCGTTATAGCTGGTGGCAGATATATACAATATCAAGCTTCTCTTTCTTCAACAGATAATACTGTGCCGTCAGTAGATAATATACAATTTAGCTATAATTCGTTTCCAACTAGTTCGCCAAACTTAACTGGTTCTCAATATAATACCCAGAGTTCAGGAGCGATTTTGAGTACTTTTGGATGGACTGAAGATCCAACGCTTTCAAGCGGGAGCATCGTAACTGTTTCTATAAGAGCAGCTTCAACTTCTGGTGGACTAACTGGGGCTTGGACTAATTTTACCAATGCGAGCGCGGGTTGCAGTAAAAATGGTAGTACTGGCGTGGTGAGCGGTTGCAGTTTGTCTGCAATAGCATCTTCAACTAATAACCAATATTGGCAATATAAAGTGACTTTGGGATCAAGTGGATTTAGTACTCCGACAGTTTCCAATGTATCTGTAGTTTATATGACAATTCCGAATCAGACAGTTAGTGGAGTTCATATTTCCGCAGATAATGGAATATCATCCTCAGATTTTATTACCAATACAGCTAGTCAAACAATTACTGGAACTTTGAGTGGAGCCTTAGCAACAGGTGAAATTTTATACGGCTCTGTAAATAATGGTGGAGCATGGACAAATATCACTAGCATGGTAAGTGGCACCGCTATTAGTTGGACTGGCGCCACTTTATCTGGTTCTAGTAATATCCTTTTCAAAATCAATGACTCTGTTTTAGGCGATGGCGCGACTACTGGATCGACAGCATATGTTTTAGAAACCACTGCGCCAACTTCCACAATCACGGCAGTTTGCAGTAGTTCAGGCAATGGATGTATCACCGCTGGAGCGAGCGCAAATCCGCAAGAGATATACAGAGTACAAACAATCTCAGGTACAGGAGCAGACACAGATGGGTCAGGTGTTGGTTCTGTGAGTATTTCAATTCAAGATACTGGTACAAATCTTTGGTATAGTGGTACATCTTTTACTGATTCCAGCGAGACATATTTGGGAGCGACCGGAACAACTACATGGTCATATAATTCTTCAGCAGTACCTCTAATTATTGATCACACATATATAGTTCACTCTAAAGCAACGGATGTAGCTGGTAATGTGCAAACTGCTACAGCTCTTTCGTTTAAATTTACAAATTCTCCTCCGACTGTTTCTAATGTTGTGGTTACTCCGGAGACTTCAAGTGGAGTAATATCTGTGAGTTATGATGTAACAGACATCGAATCTTCTCAAACTACCAACTCATTGTTCTACAAGATTGATGCTACGCTAAACGGAACGATTACAAGTGGCGCTTCTTCTTTGGTTGTTTCTGATGGAACTCATTTACCTAGTGCTGGAACTATTATGATAGATGATGAAATGATCTCATATTCTTCTAAATCAACCAATACGCTTTCTGGCCTTACTCGAGGCGCCCTAAGTACAACTGCATTTGCTCACACTTCTGGCGCAGATATTTTTGTCAAAGCAACTTCTGCGACAGGTACTGGCATAGGACTTTCTGACAAAGGCACAGGAAAGACGATTTCTTGGACAGCTCGAACTGACGCTCTTGGTTTTGAAAGTGCAAGTGGAGTTATTAAAGTTGTCGCTAACGACGGATCTGCAGGATCAATGATCGGGTCTTTGAATTCTTCTCCATTTGTTCTCGATGCAGCGAATCCTGCTGGTGTTACTCTTGTGTTAGATGTGAATGCAGGTACAGCGACTATTGCTGGAACAGATCTTTCAACTATAACTTACTTAATGAAAAATGGTATTGATGCAACAGGCGGTACGACAGCGGTAAATGGTGTTAATAGTAATTGGAGTTTTGGTTCGGAAACAAACAAAACTGTAAGCGCAAAATTATCTGATCCATACGGAAACCAGACTAGCGTTACCAGTGTTGCTCCTGCTACCCCGATAAACTTTCAAATGAGAGACTTAACAAACTCCCAAGCGCAAGTTTATGGAGAAGCTCTCTCTTGGTCTAAGGTAACTGATGTCTCTGGTTCTACAGCTACAGGTTATGAAATCTGGCGTTCGGATAATAGTGCAGCTTTTGCTCTTCTCACAACGGTGGATGACCTTGTTAATTCTTACTCAGATTTAACTGTTGCATATAATCATACTTATGCTTACAAAGTACTAACAGTAGATGCAGATGGAGACAAATCAGGATTCTCCGGAGATCTATCAAACACAGCTGGAGTAACTTCAACTCCACCGACGATTACTCTAAATGGTGCGAACCCGATGACGGTTACTAAGGGTGCCGTCTTCACTGATCCAGGAGCAGTCGCCACTGACATAATAGATATCACTGTTCAAGTAACAGTAACAGGTACAGTGGATGCAAATACAGTCAATACTTACACCCTGACATATTCGGCTACGAACTCTTCTAATCTTACTTCAGTAGAAACTCGTACCGTCAATGTAGTTTTAGATACAACTTACAATATCACTGCTACCGCTGGTGCCAACGGCACAGTTACTCCAACTGGCATAACAGCCGTAGCCTCTGGCGCAAATCAAATTTACACAATCACTCCTGATGAAGGATATGCTATTGCCACTTTAACTGTGGACGGCACAAGCTTAGCTCCAGCATCTACATATACCTTTACTAATGTAGTAGTCGCACACACTATTGCGGCCACATTTTCTCTCAATGATGTCGTAGCTCCAGTCATTACCTTAAACGGTGCGAACCCAATGTCCGTCACTAGAGGTGGTACATATTCAGAACCAGGAGCGACAGCAGAAGATGCGGTGGATGGAACACGCACTGTGCTCGTTTCCGGAACAGTCAACACTGCTGCTCTCGGTGAATACATCATTACCTACACAGCTTCTGATTTATCAGGAAATATTGCCACCTCTACTCGAACAGTAAATGTAGTTTCTGCTACAACCTATGACATCACTGCTACCTCTGGAGCCAATGGAACAGTTACTCCTTCTGGCATAACAGCCGTAGCCTCTAGTGAAAACCAAATTTATACAATTACTCCCGACGAAGGATATGCTGTTGCGACGCTAACTGTAGATGGAGTTAGTCTGGCTCCTGTATCTTCATATACATTTACTAATGTGGTAACTGCGCACACTATTGCTGCCACTTTTTCTCTCAATGATGTTGTTGCTCCAGTTATTACCTTGAATGGTGCGAATCCAATGTCCGTCACCAGAGGTGGCACATATTCAGAACCAGGAGCTACAGCAGAAGATGCAGTGGATGGAACACGCACAGTACTTGTCTCCGGAACAGTAAACACTGCTGCTGTCGGTGCCTATACTATTACTTACACTGCCACTGACTTAGCAGGGAATATTGGAACAAATACTAGAACAGTAAATGTAGTTTATGCCACAACCTATGACATCACTGCCACCTCTGGAGCTAACGGAACCGTGACTCCTTCTGGCATTACAGCGGTAGCCTCCGAGGCTAACCAAATGTATACCATGACTCCTGATGAAGGATATTCCGTTGCCACTCTAGTTATTGATGGAGTCAATGTTGCTCCAGCATCTACCTATACATTTATGGACGTAACCGATTCTCATACGATTTCTGCGACCTTTACCAATGCTCCAGATGTCACTATTCCAGTCATTACACTCGTCGGTAGTAATCCAATGGATGTAGATTTGAATTCTACCTTCACTGATCCAGGTGCCACAGCGACAGATGACATAGATGGAGACATTACTAGTTCTATCGTTGCTACAGGTACAGTAAATGCTGCTGCCATCGGAGCATATACAGTTACTTACAATGTGAGCGATGCTGCCAACAACAAAGCAACTGCTGTCACTAGAACAGTAAATGTAGTATATGCAGATAGTTATGACATCACTGCGAGTGCTACAGGTAATGGAACTATTGATCCAACTGGTGTCACCAGCGTGCCTTCCACTACTAGTCAAACATATACCTTTACACCTGCCGAGAATTACAAAATATCTTCTCTAGCGGTGGATGGTGTAAATCTTGAAGTTGCTACTACCTACACCTTTACTAATGTCATCGCTACTCATACTATCAGTGTGACCTTTGCTCCTTTGGATTCATTACCACCAGTCATTACGGTAACAGGTGATAATCCAATGAATATAAATTCTGGAACAGAATATACAGAACTAGGAGCGACAGCTGTCGATGCAGTCACTGGAGATGCTGTAGAAGTAGTGACGACAGGAACAGTAGATGCAACTACCGGAGGAATTTATACCATTACCTATACAGCCACAGATACCAATAGCAATGTTGCCACTGCAACTAGAACAGTCAATGTAGCAGATGTCACTCCACCAGTCATTACTCTTCCAGCAACTCCATCAGTTATCATGCCTACTCAAGCGGTTATTACTTGGGATACCAATGAAGATGCTACTGGTCAAGTCACTTATGGTAAAGTTTCTTGTTTAGCTAATCCAGCTTCTTGTTTGCAATCAGAACAAATTATTATTCCAGCACAGTGGCACTTAATAGTTCTTTCTGATCTTGATGCAAGAACCCCTTACTATTACTCTGTTACTTCTATAGACAAAGATAACAATTCTGCTACTTCAGATGAACAAATTTTTACTACTATTGCGAAATCAAGTAGTACTACGACATTGGGTGTTGCTCAAGATGTTTATGACGCGCTCCTGGCGCAGAACAAAGTTTATGCAGCAAAGTTTGGAGATGATACCAGTATTCCAACTGTCTCTGATGTAAAAGTTTCTGACATTACCTCTTTTACTGCGACAATATCATTTACGACGAGTAAGGATACGATTGCATATATTAACTATGGAAAAGATACAAGTTATGGAATGTTGGCGGCTGATGACAATATGACGAAGAGTCACACGATTAAAATCTATGGTCTAACCCTAGGAACAGAATATAATTTTAAAGTTAAAGTTTTAGATACCTTAAACAACGCAGGCTACTCCGAAAACCAAACCTTCACCACTAAATTCTTAATGGAGAACTTAGCCGACTCACAAAAAGTAGACAACGTGGAGCAATTCCAAAAAGAAATAGAGTCAACCATTGAATCAATTCTTCCATCCCTCATCCCTCCATTCATTGATACCCCAACAGTCACAGACATTACCGAAAATAGTGCCACCATAAAATTCCGTACCAATGTTAAATCATATCCAATTGTAGGTTATGTTACTGATGCTAATTATGATGCTACTAAAGACGATCCATATGATGGAGAAGTTTCAGATGTTACCAAGAAAACAATTGATCATACTATTATCTTAAACAATTTAAAATCCAATACCAAATATCATGTCATGGCTAAAGCATTCTCTTTGGCTCAAGTCATAGGCAAGTCAGCTGATTTCACATTTACGACCTCAGCTTCAAAAATTCAAGCCTCAGTCATCGGAGTGAAGAAAGATGCCTTCACAGTAGTTTGGAATACAGATGAACCTACTTCCTCTATTGTAGAATACAAAGATCTGAAGTCAGGAATTGTCAACAGAGTTGTCGATAGCACCACGAACAGCTCTCACTCGATAAATATTTTAGGTCTTACACCTGGTACCTCTTATGAAGTTAGTGTTTCAGGAATTGATGCTAAGGGTAATACCATTGAAAGTGGTACTCCTGTAAGTGTGACTACTTCGGTTGATGTTACTTCGCCTATAATTAGTAATTTAAAAGTTGACAGTTCTCTCATTGTCGGATTAGCTGACAAAGTGCAAACTATTATTTCTTGGCAAACAGACGAGCCTTCAACTTCAGTGGTGAATTATGCAGAAGGACCTGGTTCGGTGAATGCTCCTCTTACCAATAGACAAGAGAGACTAGAGTATACCTTAAACCATGTTGTTATCTTAACCTCACTTAAGGCAGGAACAGTTTATAGGTTTACTGTAGAATCAACAGATGGAGCTGGTAATACAGTCAAACCACCTGTTCGCACCATTGTCACCCCTGCGCAAACAGCGTCGATTATGGATATCATCTTTAAGAATTTTGATGATACCTTTAAATTTATAAATAATATTAGGTAATATCATTATGAATTGCGAAACATAAACTTTTTTTCGGTACGGATTTTTTGAAGCTTAAAAAATCCTGAAGTTCTCGGCTCGACAGCCTCGAAACCCCTTCAAAAAGTTATGTTTCGCAATTTAAAGTATTTATAAATATTGTTATGGACACAAAAAAAATAAAAATTCTTTTGATTGATAGTGATGAAATGATGCGTGTTTATTTCCGTGACATATTCTGGATACACGGACGTAGTGATACTTATGAAATAACAATGGCTTCCTCGCTCGAAGAAGCAGAAAATAAAATAAAAGACAAAGATACAAAACCTGATACTATATTTCTGGATATAATGATGGCGTCTGTCGGCGGGCGTACGAGTGGCAATGAGCAGATAAAGAAAAATCTATCTTTCATTGAAAGAATTAAAAAAGATAAAGATATGTCTTCTATTAAAATTATCATTTTTTCGAATAAAAAAGAAGAATCAATAAAAGAGGAAGTTTCTAAGTTGGGAATTGACGGATTTTTAACAAAAGGTGAACTTATGCCCAAAGAGATAATTGATTTTACGGATAAAATTCATGAGTGCAATAATTAAAATCGAAAATGTCAATTTATGGTATGACCAAGGAAAACCAATAGAAGTTCATGCCCTAAAAAATATCAATATAAGCATAGAAAAAGGAGATTATGCGGCTTTTTTCGGGCCTTCTGGTTGTGGTAAAACCAGTATGCTTTATGCTATATCTGGTATTGATCGTTTCCAAGAAGGAAAAGTTTTAATTAATGATCGCGATATATCAGGACTCACTAATCAAGAGCTTGCCATTTTCAGGCAGACAGGTATCGGCATCGTTTTCCAGCAATTTAACTTAGTTCCATCGTTAAATGTTTTAAAGAATGTAGCCCTCCCGATGCTTTTTGTGGGTGTTTCTTCTGCTAAAGCTGAAATTGAAGCCCAAAAACTTATTAAAAGGCTCGGTCTCGACGAATATGCCAATCGTTATCCGTACGAACTTTCAGGAGGACAACAACAGAGAGTCGGTATTGCTCGCGCGCTCGCTAACAACCCTCCTATTATTATTGCTGATGAACCACTCGGTAACCTAGATTCTGTCAGCGCGAAAATAGTTCTTGAATTTTTAAAAGAATTAAATGAAAAAGACGGACGTACTGTAATCATGGTGACTCACGAAGCTTGGAGTTTGCGGGATGTTAAAACTATCTTTTATATGAAAGATGGTGTGATTACCAGTATTGAAAAATCTGAAAAAGGTTCAGTGGCAACTTCATTATCAAAAAAATTATATGAACAACTTTCTGAAGCTTCAGGTCAAGGTAGTAAAGAAGAGAAACTTTCAGCCCGTGTTTTGGCAAACTTTCTACTTCGAGGATATTCTATGGATGAAATTAGACGTTTTGAATCTTTTGTGAATGAAAGATTTGAAAGTAAAATTAATAATAAAGAATTTATTGAATTGATTAACAAGCCGTTTAAAGAAGGAGGTGTCGGTCTTTGGAAAAAGAAAGCTAAAAGAGTGGCTGATTATCTAGAAGGAATAATAGAGAGAAGAAAAGATGTTGAACATATTTTGAGCACTATAGAGAAAAATCCAGAATTGTCTATTTTAGATGAAGTATCTGGTATTCGTAATTGGTTGATAGAAGGCTATACAGGTAAATTATCTCCACAACAGATTGCATCATTTGATCAAGTTGTATCTGATAGAATTAAAGGTTTTATTCCTGCGAATAAAATTGTCGAGATACTTGATCTTTCAACTAATAAATTCGGTGTCGGTTTATCCTTTCGCGCGGCTCAACTGATGGCTGAAAAACTTGAGTTGATATTAAATGAAAATAATAACGAAAGTGAACCTAGTACTGGTAATACTTTTGAAAAAACGTTACAATAAATATTGTGTTTAATGAAAGATTAAAAATAAGCGAATTATTATCTCTTTCTCTTAGAACTTTTCGTACTAGACCACAAAGAGCTTTTTTTACTATTTTAGGTATGGCTGTAGGTATAGGAACAGTCCTACTTTTAGTTTCTTTAGGTTATGGACTTCAATATATCCTAATTGGCAAACTTATTACAACACAAGATTCATTAATAACTATGGAAATTAGTTATCCGACAGAAAGCAATTTGTTGATAGATCAATCGTTAGTCGATAAAATAAAAACATATCAAGATGTGGGAGAGGTGAGTCCTGTCGCCGAATTCCCCGGAGAAATCAGTGAGAATAATAGTGCTGGTCTTTTAGTCAACACCCTTATTGTAGAGCCTTCCTATTTTAGATTAACAGGTATTTTGCCTGACATAGGAGCGATACCTACCGGCATAGAACCAGGGGGAGTTGTTTATAGTCAAACTTTAATACCACTTGGTCTTTTAGCTGACAAAACAACACTTGGGAAAGTTCTTAGTTTTAAAGTAATTTATGAAAATATTAAAGATAATACTATAGAAGAAGTTAAGTCTCTTGCGCCAATAAAAATAAAAGGTATTATTAGTGATGCAGCTACATCTCCAACAACGATTATTTTTTCAGATTCTCTTTCCAAAGAACCACCTTTTTATAATAAAGCTTTAGTAAAAGCAAAAGATGCGGATGTTTTAATAGGTCTTCGCAATAGATTTCTAGGAGAAGGTTTTTCTGTATCTGCTCGTATTGATTTAGTAACCCAAGCTCGAAAGATAACAAATATCTTAACTATTATTTTAGGTGTTTTCGGAGTTACTGCGTTAATTGTTTCTGCTATAGGAATGTTTAATACTATGCTTGTCGGTTTTATGGAGCGTACTTTTGAAGTTGGAATTTTGAAATCTATCGGGGCTACAGATTATGATGTTAGAAATTTATTTTTAGTTGAAGCTTCTGCTATGGGTCTTTTTGGGGGAATTGGAGGCATCATAATTGGTGTAGGTTTAGGAAAAATTTTTAACACACTGCTTAGTTTTATTGCTACTAGATTTGGTGGACAATCAATACAAATTTTCCTGGTTCCTTGGTGGTTCGTTTTACTTATTTTAGGTTTATCTATTTTGATTGGTTTTATCTCCGGTTGGTGGCCAGCACACAAGGCTACTGGACTATCTCCCAAAGAAGCATTTACTAAAAAATAATAATGAATTATAAGCCTGCCTGCCGGTAGGCAGGGGTGTTTTTGTGCTTGACACCAACTTTCGCTTAGTATATACTTTTCTAGCGTCTGATCCTTTTGGGTAAGGCGTTTTTGTTTAATCTTCTTTGATAATTTAATAAACCCCCACACCTATTTAAAAAATAGGTGTGGGGGTAAATTGAGAACAAGCAAGTCTCATAATGTTTTTTGAGTAAGTAAAATAATTTTAGAGCTAGGACAACACAATTACAAAATTCATTGCTGTTTTTTGTTTTGTTTCGTTCTATTAACTTTTAGTTAGAGTTTGATCCTAGCTCAGGATGAACGCTGGCGGCGTGGATAAGGCATGCAAGTCGAACGGACTT